>JNSJ01000010.1_pt1 | contig 20347 bp, 19 predicted proteins | sample 210671 | NCBI WGS metagenome assembly JNSJ01 (sample SAMN02808683, study PRJNA238866) | freshwater metagenome | biome: fresh water; feature: freshwater reservoir; material: water; isolation source: water column of the freshwater reservoir Embalse de Amadorio in Spain | place: Spain: Valencia ... | reverse complement strand
CAAAGAGCCAGTATCTAGAAGTGAACTTGCTGATTGGTATCGTGCATCAGACTTAGTCTGCGTTCCTTCGTATTCTGAAAGTTTTGGTTTAGTTGCCCTAGAAGCACAAGCATGTGGAACGCCGGTTATTGCAAGTGCTGTAGGCGGACTCCGCACCGCAGTCTCTGATGGAATTTCTGGAATTTTGGTGGATGGCCACAATCCAAAGGCTTGGGCCTCGGTTGTTTCACGTTTAATTGCTGAACCGCAGCGCCGCGTTCTTTTATCAATGGGCGCACTCGATCATTCAAAGAAATTTGGTTGGGAGAATACTGCTCGCCAAACTTTAGATGTTTATGACTGGGTCTTATCAAAACCAAAATCAAATCCGTTGTGGGTCGCACAATAAGATGATTGACCCACGCGTAATTATTGAAGAGTTTTTAGATTCGCATGATTTAGATTATGAAAAAAGTGGAACAAGCACTTTTCTGGTAACGCTACCTGGTGAGAAAAAACTGCAGACCCACTGCGCTTTAATCGTTGGTGATAATTCATTAAGCATCAATGCCTTTGTAATTCGCAGGCCAGATGAGAACGCCGGCAAGGTTCACGAATGGCTTCTGACCAAGAATGCATCGATGTATGCAGTTACTTATGCGATTAATGAACTTGGCGATATTTTTCTAGTTGGTCGTCTGCCTTTGCCAGCGGTGACAGATGTTGAAATTGATCGCATATTAGGAGCAGTGCTGCAGTATTCAGATTCCTCCTTTAATCAATTGTTAGAACTTGGTTTTGCTTCATCTATCCGTCGTGAATGGGCTTGGCGAGTTTCACGCGGTGAATCGCTTTCAAATCTAAAAGCATTTGAACATTTAATCTAAGGCGAAATAGGATTAACCCATGACAAAGAAATTGATATTGCTGCGACATGGCGAGAGCGAATGGAACGCCCTAAATTTATTTACTGGTTGGGTTGATGTTCGCCTATCCGAAAAGGGAATTGGTGAAGCCAAACGCGGTGGTCAATTACTTAAAGAGCGCGGTTTGTTGCCCGATGTTCTTCATACCTCGTTGCTACGTCGCGCGATTCATACTTCACAACTTGCACTAGATGAAGCCGATCGCCATTGGATTCCGGTAAATCGCAGCTGGCGTTTGAACGAACGGCATTACGGAGCGCTTCAGGGCAAGGATAAGAAAGAGACTCTGGCGCAATATGGCGAGGAGCAATTTCAATTATGGCGTCGCTCCTTCGATGTTCCACCACCACCAATTGAAGATAACGATAAGTATTCGCAATTTAGTGATGTGCGCTATGCCGACTTAGGTGCAAATCTGCCAAAGACCGAATGTCTTAAAGATGTTGTTGGTCGCATGATTCCTTATTTCAACGGTGAATTAAAAGCCGATTTGAATTCCGGGAAAACCGTTCTGGTAACAGCGCATGGAAATTCAATTCGCGCTTTGGTTAAACATATTGATGGTATTTCTGATGCTGATATCGCTGGTGTAAATATCCCAACAGGTATTCCACTTCTATACGAGTTCAATGACCAGTTTGAGCCAGTTAAAAAAGGTGGCGAGTATTTAGATCCAGACGCAGCGAAAGCAGCGATTGAAGCAGTTGCGAATCAGGGTAAGAAGTAGATAAAAGTTAGGGACAATATTTAACCTTAGGTTCAGCAACATTTAACCCTTAGAACCTGCTGTGGATTGCTTTAAACCTCATATTGTTACCCATGAAGGTAGCGATAGTTACAGAATCATTCTTGCCACAGATTAATGGCGTAACTAATTCAGTCCTTCGCATCCTTGAAAGTCTTGGCACTGGTGGCCACGAAGCTTTGGTGATAGTTCCAGAGAGCGCCGGAACCCCGAAGGAATATGCCGGGCATAAGGTAAAAACAATTCCGGCCCTACCGATTCAAAGCGTAATCCCTATTGGCCTACCCATTGGATTGCCAAATCGCAGACTTGAACATTTAATCGATGGGTTCTCTCCAGACTTGCTTCACTTAGCATCGCCAATGCTTCTTGGAATGCATGCTGCGAAAGTCGCTAAAAAATTAAACATCCCAACGCTCTCGGTTTACCAAACAGATATGGCCGGCTTTGCTAGTCACTATGGTTTCGATATTGCGCATAGTTCACTTAGAAAATTAGTTGGAAAGATTCATTCACAGACTGATCGGACATTGGCACCATCTAAATCGGCTTGTATCGAATTAACATCACAAGGTGTGCCAGAAGTTTATTTGTGGCAACGTGGCGTAAACAACGAATTATTCAATCCAAAGGCGCGAAGCGAAGCACTTCGTAAATATTGGGACCCCACAGGTAAGCGGACAATCATTGGCTATGTCGGACGATTGGCGAAAGAGAAGCGAATTAGTGATCTTAGATATTTAGATCGAGATCCAAGTAATTTATTGATTATCACTGGAGATGGGCCGGCTCGAGAAAAATTAAAGAGAGATTTACCAAATGCAATTTTTATGGGGCATAAGAATGGCGGCGATCTAGCTGAAATCTTTGCTAGCTTAGATTTATTTATTCACCCAGGCCCAAATGAAACATTCTGCCAGGCAGTGCAAGAGGCGCTTTCTTCGGGAACTCCTTGCATCGTCCCAAGGACTGGCGGACCTGCAGACTTAGTGAGACATGGCAAGACAGGCTATGTAATAAATATTCATCGACCAGACGAACTTGAATCAACGGTTTTGCATTTCAAATTACGCAACGACCAAGTAAATATGGCACTTCAAGCTCGCCAATCTGTATTGAACCGAACTTGGGCAACAATAAATGCACAACTCATCAATCACTATGAAGAAATTCTGATCCGCCACAGAGACTATGTAGATGGGAGCGTTGCATGAGAATTGTGCATGTAGCTAATTTTTATGGGCCAAACTCTGGCGGTATAAAAACCACCATGCACGAACTAGGTCGTGGGTATCTGGCCCAAGGCCACGAATTTATCTTTATTGTGCCAGGAACTCGGCTATTTACCGAGGAGACAATCTTCGGCAAGAAAATAACGGTTCCCAGCATTATTTTGCCCGGCAGTTGTGGCTATCAACTAATTCGAAACAATCGTGCGTTAGTGAAATTAATTGCAAGGCTAAAACCGGATCGGATCGAAGTTTCAGATCGCTTTACCTTGCATTGCCTAGGGCGTTGGGCAAAGCGGAACAGCATCCCATCTGTTGCATTTAGCCACGAAACGCTTGAGGGCTTGGCCAAACGGTTCCTACCCCTTCCAGGGCTAGTTCGCAGAACCATAGTTAGTTTTCACAATAAGAAGTTTGCGCGAAATTTTAATCAGATAATTACAACAACTAATTTTGCAGCTCGAGAATTTATCGCCTTAAAGACCAAAAATTTGATAAAGGTGCCATTGGGTGTGGATTTAAAGGTATTCAATCCCAACAAAAGGTCAGAAGAGTTGCGAACTGAATTATTAAAGGGCTCTGAAATTTTGCTAGTCCACTGCGGCCGGCTATCTAAAGAGAAAGAGCCACAGCGAAGTGTTGAGGCGTTGATTGAACTTCGCTCGCGAGGAATTGATGCCAGATTGGTTATCGTCGGCATGGGTCCAATGTGGAGAGAAATTCGCACTTTAGCCAAAGGACATCCGATAGACACTTTGGGATATATCGCGGATCGAAATAAAGTCGCTGCGATTCTGGCAAGTGCTGATGTTTCACTTGCTCCCGGGCCTTTAGAGACCTTCTGCCTGGCCGCACTCGAATCTTTAGCATCTGGCACACCAGTTGTTACTTCAAATTCAAATGCGGTTGGTGAATTTCTAATTCAAGGGCTAAAAGACCCAGCCGGTGCAACCGCGCACGATAATTATGGCTCAATTGCTGATGCGATAGAAAGAGTTATCCGTAAAGAAAAAATAAGGCTACGTGCACGGGAAGTTGCCGAAGAGATGACTTGGGATAACACCGTCAGTCGGATGTTAGAGATCCATGGGATACAGAAAGTTCATAACTCTTTAGATTTACCGAAGGCAAGTTAAATGAGCACCGTACAGGTTGCGCCAAATCTAACCTTTGCGGTAATCGGAGACAGTGCGGCATTTGGAACTGGAGATGACGCTCCAGATGGAACCTTTAGAGGCTGGGCTTTTTATTTGGCAAAGAGTTTTCGCGACGAATGTAATTATGTAAATTTTGCCAGGCCGGGTGCAAAATCAGATGAAGTTTCTGGAGTCCAACTAAGTAGCGCCAAGGCGTATTCACCAGATATATGTGCTGTAGTTGCTGGCGGCAATGACTTACTTCGAAATGGATTTAGTCCATACAAATTGCATCAGAATCTCTTACGCACATGTAAAGAACTGATGGAACTAGGCAGCGAAGTAATAATGGTTGAACTGCACGACCCCAATCAATTGCTGAAGATTCCTAATTTAATCAAGCGTATTTTGCGTAAACGGGTAGAGGCAGTAAATGCGGTATATCGAAAAATTGCTGACGAGCTTGAAATTGTCCTTATAAAGACTCGCGAAATTCCTGATGTTCATAACCTGCGAAATTGGCATATTGATCGGATGCATCCAGGAGAGCGAGGTCATAAAATTCTGGCACGTGAAGTGGCCATTCAACTCCAAAAGCGTGGCTGGTCTCTAACAATTCCCGAGACGGGGGAAGTGTTTAGCAAGGAAAAATCTCTGCAAATGAAGTGGCTAATTGCTAATGGAGTTCCTTGGTTTTTAAAACGAAGTGTGGATTTACTTCCAGTAGTTCTAGTTTTAGCAGTGATCGAAATCTTTAAAATATTAAATGAAAAACTTAATTACTTGAAAATTCTCCGGTGACCAAGAAATAAACTCGGCGCGATATCGAAACAGCGTGGTCAGCAAAGCGCTCATAAAAACGACCAAGAAGTGTCATGTCAATTGCAGTTTCGATTCCGTGTGGCCAATTTTCTGAGAGCAAAATAGCAATCAGCTCTCTATGAAGTCTGTCCATTTCATCATCATCAGTTTCAAGCTCAAGTGCCCGCACTGCATCTCGATGTTCCATAACTGATGAGAGTTTGTCTATCAACTTATCTGCAACTAATCCCATTGCTGTAATCGTTGGGACTAATTCAACGGGGACTGCACTATTTGGGTAACGCATACGGGCCTGTTTAGCAACGTGATGTGCAAGATCTCCCATGCGCTCTAGGTCAGCGCTCATTCGAAGTGAAGAGACTAGTGTTCGGAGATCTGATGCAACTGGTTGTTGGCGCGCCATCAGATTAATTGTCCGGGCATCTAGGTCATGCTGAATTTCATCGATTACATCATCGGCGGCAATAACTTTTTCGGCGAGGCCTAAATCAACAGTTAGCAGGGATTTTGTCGCATCGCTCATTGCAACTCTTGCAAGCCCTGCCATTTGAAGCAGGGTGGTCCCGACAGAATTTAACTCGTCATGAAAGGCGTCGCGCATTAGCAAAGAATAGTCTGGTCTGCCTTTCACGCACGGTAAGTATGTGAACGCGCCTTGAACTAAAGGTTAAGAATTGGCTTTAACGAGCAGGTTTGAGGGGGTTTGGTGGGGGTGAGGCAAGTATCTCTTCTACGATTAGAACATGTCATGGCTAGCTAGGAGAAAAACTAACGACTTTGAGGTAGATACTCCTTTAGAGAAATCTGAGATTCTACCGAACTCAATTAATGACCTTCTAAAATTGTTTGATGCCGAAAATATCATTGTTGGCAACGACGACGTTGTTCTAGAACATTCGACAGGTATTTCAACGTTAAATATTATTCGCGATAATCATATAAATAATGAGCTCTTGCTTCGACTTGTTCGTGCCACCCGAAGATCTGGAAAGTCTCAAGAAGTCACAATGGAGTTGCCGCGCGGGCCAATTGGCGCTGGAACTCATGATCTTCTAGTTCGGGTCTCACTACTTGGAAGTGATGGACTTGTTGTAATTTTGATCTTTGATGACAGTGAAATGCGCAGATTAGATGCAATTCGTCGAGATTTCGTAGCAAACATTTCGCACGAGTTAAAAACTCCAATCGGTGCGCTTTCGATTTTGAGTGAAGCAGTTCTTGGTGCAAGTGATGATCCTGAAGCTATTACAAGATTTGCTACCCGAATGCAGTCCGAGGCATCGAGACTTTCAGAATTGGTCCAAGAGATTATTAATTTATCAAGGCTTCAAGATGATGATCCACTTAAGCGGGCACAACCAATTTCGATAAGTGAAGCAATCAAAGAGGCGATTGATCAATCAAGGTTGAATGCCGAGGCTAGAAAAGTTGAAATTGTTTATAACAATAATGATTCTTCGATTGTAAATGGCGATCGCGAACAGATAACAATGGCGATTCATAATCTTGTTGAGAATGCGATTAATTACAGTCCTGATGGAACCAGAGTTGCGATAGGCGTAAATGAAGCCGATGGAATTTGTGAAATCTCAGTTTCAGATCAAGGAATCGGAATTCCTGAAAAAGATTTAGAACGAATCTTTGAACGTTTCTATCGGGTTGATGCCGCGCGTTCTCGAATTACTGGTGGAACTGGCCTCGGACTTTCAATCGTAAAACATGTTGTCACTAATCACGGTGGCGATATTTCAGTATGGAGCGTTGAAGGTGCCGGAAGCACTTTTACGATTCGATTACCGCTTATAAATGATACAAACAATCTCTCAAACACTGCCGTGGAGGCAACCAAATGACGAAAATCTTAGTAGTCGAAGATGAAGCTTCATTCTCCGATGCCCTGGCATATCTGCTTGGCAAAGAGGGCTTCGAAGTGATTGTTGCTGACACCGGTCCAGGGGCAATCGAACAATTTGATCGTCATGGAGCGGACTTAGTTCTTCTGGATTTAATGCTTCCAGGATTATCCGGAACTGAAGTATGCCGTCAACTTCGGACTCGCTCCAACGTTCCAATCATTATGCTAACTGCAAAAGATGCTGAAGTAGATAAAGTTGTTGGGCTTGAATTAGGCGCTGATGATTATGTAACAAAGCCATATTCATCGCGTGAATTAATCGCCAGAGTGCGGGCAGTTCTTCGCCGCCAAGGCGATACTGATTCAGTAGTAGATGGAATTCTTGAAGCTGGTCCAGTACGCATGGATGTTGAGAGACATAAAGTAAGTATCAATGGCAGCGATGCCGCATTCCCACTTAAAGAATTTGAATTACTTGAATTCCTTGTTCGAAATTCGGGTCGAGTTCTTACCCGCTCGCAATTAATTGATCGAGTTTGGGGAAGTGATTACTTTGGCGATACCAAGACTTTAGATGTTCATATCAAACGGTTGCGTGCAAAAATTGAAGTAGATCCGGCAAATCCGGTATTTATTCAGACTGTGCGTGGACTTGGATATAAGTTCGAAAACTAGTTTTCCACGATTTCTGGATTACCAACATTTACAAACTCATCAGCCTTCGCTCGAACCAAGGCAGATAGTTTCATCGGTCCAGAGTTAGCAAAAGAAACTTCTATTTCGACACGATCACTAGTTCGGGCATTTAATGCAGGGAATCTGGCTGAAGAATTTTTTGAATCGCCTTCAAAAATTGCTGGACCAGATGGCTCATCTAAAGTTGAAACTGAAATTTCACCAAGGACTCCATTTGCAGTAATTGAAGTAATTGCATCTGGCTCTTCTCCAGAATTTACAAAAGTTCCAACTAATACAGCTGATCCATCTTCTTGATTTACGAGAAGAACATTTAGCGCCTTGATTGAACCTGACATCCCTTCAACGCCATCAGTCACTTGCCTCAAATTACGAGTCATGGCATCTGGGCCAGCGGCACAACCCGTTAAAGCAAGTATTAAAAGGGCCCCAAAGAGGGCGGATATGGCTGATTTCAGGTTTTTCTTACGCATGAGCGAATGGTATCCTTGGCCTCTATCGAAAGGCCAAATTAATGACTTTTAAGGTCGGCGAAACCGTTGTTTATCCCCATCACGGAGCGGCTCTCATTGAAGCAATTGAGACCCGGACCATTAAAGGCGAAGAGAAAATCTATTTGGTTCTAAAGGTTGCCCAAGGCGACCTAACAGTTCGGGTCCCAGCAGAAAACGTTGATTTAGTTGGCGTTCGCGATGTGGTCGACTCAGCTGGTCTTGATCGAGTTTTCAATGTTCTGCGTCAGCCATATACCGAAGAGCCAACAAACTGGTCCCGTCGCTATAAGGCAAATGTCGAGAAGCTGGCATCTGGCGATGTGATTAAGGTTGCAGAAGTTGTTCGCGATCTTTACCGCCGCGATTTAGACCGTGGCCTATCTGCTGGCGAGAAGCGAATGCTCTCTAAGGCAAAGCAAATTTTGGTATCTGAACTCGCACTTGCCGAGCGCACAGATGAAGAGAAGGCCGGCGTGATGCTAGATGAGGTTCTTGCTTCCTAAAGTCGCTTTACTGATCCCTGCCGCTGGCAGCGGTGAAAGATTTGGCGCACCAATTCCAAAAGCACTTGTCCAATTAAAAGGGCGAACCCTTATTGAACATGCACTTTTAAATCTAGGGCCAGTTGCAACCCAAATTATTGTTGCAGCCCCGGCAGGATATGAAGATAAGTTTCGAGAAATTTTGGGCGATGCCGTAACTGTTGTTACTGGCGGATCGACTCGAACTAAGAGTGTAAAAATCGCGTTAGAAAGTATCGCGCCAGATATCGAATTTGTTTTAGTTCATGATGCAGCAAGACCACTTGCTTCTAGCGAACTTGGGCAGAGAATTATTGAGGCGCTCGCAGCTGGCGATGTTGCAGTTATTCCTGCGCTGGCAGTAAATGACACAATCAAAGAGGTTGATGCTGCGAACTATGTGGTTTCAACCCCAAATCGCGAACGGCTTCGCGCAGTGCAGACACCACAAGGTTTTGCGCGTGAAACATTGGTTAAGGCGCATATGCAGAATATTGAGGCCACCGATGACGGCGCCTTGGTTGAAGCGATGCGTGGCAAAGTTAAGTTAATCGAAGGTGAAAACCGCGCACTAAAAATTACTAATCCAGAAGATCTTGCAACTGCTTTGAAATATTTAATTCCAGCAAGGGCAAGTGACATCCGCACCGGTGTCGGTGTAGATGCACATGCTTTCTCTGAAGATAAAAACCGCAAGCTTTGGTTGGCCGGACTGCTCTGGGAAAATGAAATCGGTGTTGATGGACATTCAGATGGCGATGTTGCGGCACATGCAATTTGCGATGCGCTATTTGCTGCAGCAAATATTGGTGATTTAGGTTCTAACTTTGGAACTTCAAAACCAGAATATGCCGGAGCATCAGGTGAAAAATTATTAGGTGAAGCTTTTAACTTAGTTCGCGCAGCCGGATTTGAAATCCAAAATGTTGCAGTTCAGATTGTTGGAAACCGGCCAAAGATTGGCCCACGTCGTATCGATGCGATTGCAAAGATTTCGAAGGCGCTTGGTGGTTCTCAAGTATCAGTTTCTGCGACAACAACCGATGGCCTTGGCTTAACCGGCGAAGGTAAAGGCATTGGCGCGATTGCAACAGCTTTAATAGTTCGCAGTGGAAGCTAGAATTTGACGATGTCCAAGATAAATAGCGATCTCAATTTATATAACACCTCTGATCGTGCGGCCTCAAAATTTGTTCCGTTAAATCCTGGAAAAGTTGGTATTTATCTCTGTGGTGCAACTGTGCAAGCACCCCCACACATTGGACACATTAGATCCGGTGTTAACTTCGATATCTTGCGCCGTTGGTTAACTGCAATTGGTTATGACGTAACTTTTGTCCGCAACGTTACTGATATCGATGACAAGATTCTGCATAAAGCAGTTCATGAAGAAATTCCTTGGTGGGCTGTTGCTATGAAGTACGAGCGAGCATTTACCGATGCTTATGCTGCACTAAATGTTCTACCACCTAGTTATGAGCCGAGAGCAACTGGGCACATCACGCAGATGATTCAACTTATGGAGAAGCTGATTGCCAACGGCAGTGCTTATGCGCCAGGCAACGGCGATGTTTATCTAGAGGTGCGAAAATTAAAGTCTTATCTAACTCTTTCAAATCAGAAACTCGATGATCTGCAATCAGCGGATGATGCAGATTTAACTTATAAAAAAGATCCGCGCGACTTTGCACTTTGGAAAGCGGCAAAACCAGGAGATCCATCTTGGCCAACACCTTGGGGCGATGGCCGACCAGGTTGGCACTTGGAATGTTCGGCGATGGCACATGCCTACTTAGGCGAAGCCTTTGATATTCATGGCGGCGGCTTAGATTTAATTTTTCCGCATCACGAGAATGAAATAGCGCAATCTGAATCTGCCGGTTGGGCCTTTGCAAAGATCTGGATGCACAACGCTTGGGTTACAACTTCTGGCGAGAAGATGAGTAAGTCACTTGGAAACTCACTTCAGGTCATGGAAATTTTAAAGAAGGTTCGTGGCATTGAATTACGTTGGTATTTAGGAAGCGCTCACTACCGTTCAATGTTGGAATTTTCATTTGAAGCACTTGAAGAATCATCGGTAAATTTCCGCAGAATTGAAGGCTTTTTGCAGCGAGCGAAAGAAATCCTGAAGGCAGATATCGAACCTAGTATTTCTAGCCAATTTGCTACTGCAATGAATAATGATTTAGCCGTGCCACAAGCACTTGCCGATATCTCTGAACTTGTGAGAATTGGTAATACCGCAATCACTGAAAATGATTTAACTGCTCTTGCAAAGAGTGCCAGCGAAGTTCGTGGTGCATTAGGAATCTTGGGCTGCGATCCATTTGATCCAATTTTTGCTAGTTCAAATAGCGCAAAGAGTGAAGTATTAGATGGTCTAATTTCACTGGCTCTTGAGCAACGAAATGCGGCTCGGGCACGTAAAGATTTTGCAGCAAGTGATGCAATTAGAGATTCACTTACCGCACTTGGAATTACCATCGAAGATACCCCAACCGGCTCGCGCTGGACCGTAAACTAAAAGAGAAACGAAACTAAAATGCGCCCCGGAAAAAAACGTCGTGAAGCTGCAGTTGCACCATCTCGCAGACCCACAAACCGAAAACCAGAGTCTCGTTTAGAAACCCGAGCAAACAGCGATGCAGTCGCTGGTCGCAACAGTGTTGTCGAAGCGCTTCGTGCCAAGATTCCTGCGAAGGAATTGTTGATAGCCGAGCGTGCTGAAATCGATGAACGCATGACTGAAGCACTTAGGCTGGCTAAGAATCAGGATTTAGGAATTAAAGAAGTTCCACGTGGCCAACTAGATGGTGTCACTGGCACAACAAATCATCAAGGTATCGCGCTAATTATTAAACCATTTCAATATAAAGATTTCGAAGCAGTTTTACTGAGTGCAACAAAGCCTGGTCTGCTAATTGGTTTAGATGGTGTCACCGATCCACATAACCTTGGGGCAATTGTTCGAAGCGCCGCCGCATTTGGTGCACATGGAGTCATAATTCCAGAACGACGTAATGCAGCAATGACTGGATCAGCTTGGAAATCATCAGCTGGCGCGGCAGCAAGACTTCCAATTTCGCAGGTAACAAATATGGTCAGATCAATAGAAGATGCGAAAAAGGCTGGTTTCTTCGTTGTTGGTCTTGATGCCGAAGGTCAAGAATCACTTCCTGGATTTTCACTAGCAACTGAATCGGTTTACTTAATTGTTGGCAGTGAAGGTAAAGGTTTATCTCGCTTAGTAAAAGAGAAATGTGATCTTATTCTTTCAATTCCAATGCAATCTGATGTTGAATCCTTAAATGCCAGTGTTGCTACTGCGATTGTTATGTATTGGATTGCCGAGAAGCGGGCAAAGTAACCATGACAGCTTTCACAAGATTTATCGCACTCGGAGATTCAATGACCGAGGGCATGTGTGATGAAATAGTTGATGGAAAATACCGAGGCTGGGCAGATCGAACCGCAGATACGCTCGCTAAAGCTAATCCAAATTTTACTTATATTAATTTAGCTATTCGCGGAAAATTGCTCAACCAAGTTATTGATGATCAGATTCCTGCCGCGGTTACCTACATAACAGGCCCAGAAACTTTGGTCTCATTTCACGCTGGTGCAAATGATGTGTTGCGCCCCAACTATCAAGCAGATGCCGCATTTGCTAAGTATGAAAAAGGTATAAGCGAGTTAGCTAAAACACAAGCAACGCTAATTGTTTTTACTGTAGTTGACCGAGTTGAAGGAAATGGCAAGACTGCTCAGCTTTGGCACGAAAGATTTAGCGCATTCAATGTAAATGTTCGTGACGTAGCAAAAAAATATGGGGCGATTATTATTGAAGCGGATGATGCAAAATGGTTGGCAGATTTGCGCTTTCTTGCAAAAGACCGGTTGCACCTAAATTCTGATGGTCACTGGCGCCTATCACAAGCTGTGTTAGAGAAACTTGGCAAAGATTTTGATCCCAAATGGAAAATTCCACTTGCACCAGCACGCAAGAAATCTTGGCTTCGAAAAAATAGCGAGAATCTAATTTGGATTATTACCTTTGTGATTCCTTGGATCTGGCGACGGATTCGTGGCCGCTCTTCTGGAGATGGCCGAAGTGCAAAATATGAGACACCAATCAGCTGGAAGTAGCCTTATTTAACGCTTTTCAGGTGCCAAAATTTGTTGTAGCAGGCCTATGTTTTCAACACATTTTCCAGCGCCATTAACAACAGAGTAAAGCGGATCTTCAGCAACTCGCACCGGCATTCCGGTCTCCTTAGTTAAACGTTCGCACAAACCTTTGAGCAAGGCGCCACCACCAGCAAGCACAATCCCGGTTCGAGATAAATCAGCAACAAGATCTGGTGGAGTTTCATCCAAAGTAGCTTTTATTGCGCTGATAACTTTTAGAAGTTGATCTTCAATAGCACCGCGGATTTCTTCAGGTGAAACCATAAGATCTTTTGGTAATCCTGATACTAAATCTCGACCACGAATACGAGCAGCACTTTCGCCGCTTAGTTTGGCTGCTGATCCAATTGCCATCTTTACTTCTTCAGCGGTCCGCTCGCCAATCATTAAGTTGTAAGCACTCTTGATGTAATTAACAATCGCAGCATCAAAAGCATCGCCACCGACTCGAACAGATCTTGAAGTTACGATTCCGCCCAGCGAAATTACCGCAACATCTGTTGTCCCACCACCAATATCAACAATCATCGAACCGATTGGTTCCTGAATCGGAAGTCCGGCACCTATAGCCGCTGCCATCGGTTCTTCCATTATGTAAACTTTTTTTGCACCAGCAGCATAGGCTGCATCTTTAATTGCTCGATGTTCAACCGATGTCACAACTGGTGGAACCGCAACGACAACAATTGGTTTTGTGAAGAGTCTTTTGACTCCGACCTTTGCCATAAACATTCGCAACATTTTTTGCGCGGTTTCAAAATCTGCTACCACTCCATCTTTAAGTGGCTTAATCGAAACTATATGTGCAGGTGTTCGGCCAACCATTTTTCTGGCTTCATGGCCGACTGAGAGAATTTCTCCGGTATCAGTATTTATACAAACAATGCTCGGTTCATTTAGAACAATTCCACCATTTGATTGGTAAATAACTGTGTTTGCAGTTCCAATGTCAATGGCGAGATTGCGACCAAATGGATTTTGCATTTATCGAACCTCGCCATCAACTGCGTATCTAGGGGAGTTCGACTTTAGACCCAACCTGGCTTTCAACGTAAGGTCAGATTGGGTGAATAACGGGGTGGCATTGTGCTGGTTCATTCGTGCTCTGATTACCTCCCGATTACCTCCCGTTCATACATCTAGGGGAGAATTGGAATATGGCTTCCCAGGTCCATCAAATTGATGTGAGTAATCCAAGAGAGATTTTGGTAGACCGCGAACTTAGTTGGTTGGCCTTTAACCAGCGAGTTCTGGAATTAGCCGAAGATAAATCAACTCCCCTTTTGGAGCGCTGCCGATTCTTGGCAATCTTCTCCTCAAATCTAGATGACTTTTACATGATCCGTGTAGCTTCACTGAAGAACAAATTAGAATCTGGAATTGCAAAGGCAAATACTGCGGGATTTACGCCAACTGAATTGATGAAAGAACTTTCAATTAAAACCGAAGAGTTGATATCTCGAAAGAGTAAATGTTTTCACGAAGATGTTCACCTTAAACTTTCTAAAGAGGGAATAAATATCGTCCGCTGGGATGAGTTAAATTCAAAAGAGCGCGAGCTTGCAACCGATATTTTTCATAAACAGATTTTTCCGGTTCTGACACCGCTTGCAATCGATCCTTCACACCCATTTCCTTATATTTCTGGGCTCTCCCTTAATCTCGCTGTTATTGTAAAAAACCCTGAGACTGGGGTCGAACTCTTTGCTCGGGTAAAGGTCCCATCAAACTTAGCAAGATTTGTAGTTACATCAACTGACGATGACCGCAGATATATTCCTTTGGAGCAGGTAATTACGGCAAATATTGCCGAACTTTTTCCGGGCATGGAAATTTCAAATGTTTACACCTTTAGAATTACTAGAAATGCCGATCTAGAACTTGAGGAAGAAGAGTCTGAAGATTTGCTCGCAAGTATGGAGCAAGAGTTGCTGCGCAGAAAGTTTGGGCCACCAGTCCGACTTGAAGTTGGGTCGGGCATGGACGACGAACTTTTAGAAACTTTAAAAGAAGAGTTGAAGATAAAAGATGAGGATATAAGTAAATATCCAGAGCCACTTGATTTGACTGGGCTAAATCAGATTGCAGATATTGATCGACCTGATTTAAAGTTTGAAGCATTCAGAAGTCAAGTAGCTTGGGATTTGCGTGATGTAGAACCAGATTCAACCGAAGCCTTCTTTGAAGCAATAAAACGCCGCGAAATAATCCTGCATCATCCATATGAATCCTTTAGCTCTTCGGTTGTGCGATTTATCGAATCTGCGGCTACCGATCCGCATGTTCTTGCGATAAAACAAACTTTATATCGAACATCTGGAGATTCACCGATTGTTGAAGCGCTGATTGAAGCGGCAGAAGCCGGAAAACAGGTATTGGCAGTAATCGAAATTCGAGCCCGCTTTGACGAACAGGCGAATGTTCGCTGGGCCCGCAAGCTCGAAGATGCTGGTGTGCATGTTGTTTATGGCCTCGTTGGATTTAAAACCCATGCAAAGTTATCGCTCGTAGTTAGACAAGAGTCTGGCGCAATCAGGCGGTATGTCCATATGGGAACTGGAAATTACAATCCAAAGACCGCACGGATGTATGAAGACTTTGGAATTTTAAGTGCCGACCCAGTTCTTGGAGATGATGTAAATAAACTCTTTAATCAACTTTCAGGTTTTGCACCACAGACCTCATTTGAAAGGCTATTGGTTGCACCGCGAACACTGCGTTCGGGATTACTGGAAAAGATTCAAAGAGAGATTGACAATAAGAACGCTGGCAAACCTGCCTTAATTAGAATGAAGTTAAATTCGATTTTAGATGAAGAGTTTGTTGATCTTCTTTATAAAGCCTCTGCGGCTGGCGTCCAGGTAGAACTCGTGGTTCGTGGAATTTGTGCAATCAGAGGAGGAGTTCCTGGGCTATCAGAGAACATTCGAGTGATTTCAGTCCTTGGGAGATTCCTAGAGCATTCCAGAATTTTTCACTTCGCTAATGACGGTGAAAATGAACTATGGCTTGGTAGTGCTGATTTGATGCACCGAAATCTAGATCGCCGCGTTGAAAGCATGGTCATGATTAAACAGACCGACCACAAACGGATGTTATTGCGAGCACTAGATAGTTATTTAGCACCGACAACGGCACACTGGAGTATGAATATCGCCGGAACTTGGGATCGGATAACTAAAGATTCAAATGGCACGGATTTAACTGACTTGCATCAGCAAGTTATTAATTGGTATCGAGCCAGAGGATGAATGAATTGATAATTGCAGCCGGCGGAGTTGTTTGGCGTGAAGGCAAGGATTCAAAAATCGAATTAGCAATTATCCATAGACCTAAATATGACGACTGGACCTTTCCGAAAGGAAAGTTGGATATCGGTGAAGAGCTTATCTCTGGCGCATATCGGGAGATTTTAGAAGAGACTGGTTTGGATATTGAACTTGGTCCATATCTGGGCACCGTTGAGTATGAATCTTTTGGAGAAGCAAAGCACGTTTCATATTGGGCAGCGAAAGCACTTTCTAGTTCAAAGGAATTTCATCCAAATAATGAAGCAGATCTGTTGGAGTGGCATGAAGTTGATTCTGCTCGTCAGAAGTTAACGCGTGATACCGATAGAGAAATACTTGAAGTATTTATTGAATCGCCTTATCAAGCAAGCAAGTTAATTATGCTGAGACATGCAAAAGCACTGGCTCGCGCTGAATGGCAGAGCGGAGATGAAGATCGACCGCTAGATAATTTAGGTCAACTTCAGGCTAAGCGAATGCATGCGGTTTACCAGGTCTTTGGAATTTCACAGATTCATACATCCGATGCGGTTCGTTGTTATGACACCGTAATTGGGTTAACAAATGCGCTAAAAATTGAACCAGTTGTAACGAGTAAATTGAGTGAATATACATATGAGAAAAATAAAGATAAGTCACTTGATTACGCGCTAGAGCTTGCAGAGATGGCTCGAACTACAGGAGAAACAATTCTTTTATGTAGCCACAATCCAGTTCTGCCTCGAATGCTAGAGCGGGTCGCGAAGAAAACTGCTGTGAAATTACCAGGGTATAAATTAAAGCCTGGTGATGCCTGGGTAGTATTTCTTGGAAAGAATAAGTGTTTACAGATTGATTTTGTTCCAGCGCCTTCTATTTAGTGCAGTTTAGTGCTCGGTCCAGTCCAAATATTTAAGCACAATTCCCTCGCGTAGGGCCCAAGGGCAGACCTCTAAGTTATCTAGATCAAGATTGCGCATGACACTTTCAGTTACAAAAGCCCCGGCAACAATCTGACGGGCCCGGTTTGCTGAAACACCTGGCAACTTTGTTCGCTCTTCAGAATCCATTTCTGCTAAACGAGTTGAGATTTTTCGAATTGCATCAATGCTTATATTTTTGCCATTACCGCCATACCAATCACCACAAAGCCGGGCCAGGGTTCGCAGAGTCTTGCTTGTCGCAATTGCACGATCCGAATCCTCGTGGCGGACCAAAGCTGGTAGAACAGATTCCAATTGAGTTTCAATGTAATCTCGAAGTGCGCGAACACTCTTGGGGGTAAATGGATCACCTTGTAAGTGGCTCTTAGTTAATCTCGATGCACCAAGTGGAAGTGTTACGGCAACCTCTGGCGCCTCATCTATGCCAGATGCAATCTCGAGAGAACCGCCACCGATATCAATAACAAGTAATCGGCCGCTCGACCAGCCAAACCAACGACGCGCGGCGAGGAAAGTTAATCTTGCTTCTTCTTCTCCAGTTAAAACTTGAAGGTCTATTTCAAAATCCTTATTTATGTCAGCAATAATTTCTGGTCCGTTATTTGCTTCACGTAGCGCTGAAGTCGCAAAAGGTAGAAGCTCCTCAGTTTTCACGCTCTTTGAATGGACTATCGCATTCTTGATTGCCAATCGGAGCTCGGCTATTCCTTCCGCCGAAATGTTATTTTCTTCCGTTAAATACTCGGTCAGCCGCAGCTCTACTTTGTGATTGAAAGTTGGATTTGGCCGGGCACCTGGATGCGTATCGACCACCTGGAGATGGATCGTATTTGATCCCACATCTAAGACTCCAAGGCGCATTTGCCGAAGATACTCGCTATTCGCCGCAGTAATTGCCAGGTTCTTAGCATTGGTTTTTGCGTGTCATAATTGCCCCTGCAGTACGCCTCCCTAGCTCAGTGGTAGAGCAACGCACTTGTAATGCGTAGGTCGTCAGTTCAATCCTGACGGGGGGCTCCATAATCAACAAACACATAAAAACAAATACTTTGGTATGAATATGCCATGGAACGCGATTTTGATGTCGTAATTATTGGATCTGGTTTTGGCGGATCAGTAAGTGCGCTGCGTTTAACTGAAAAGAATTATCGAGTTGCTGTCTTAGAAGCTGGTCGAAGATTTAGAGATAAAGACTTTCCTAAAACTTCTTGGCGATTAAGTAAATTTCTTTATGCACCAAGGCTTGGTCTGCGAGGAATACAGAGAATTCATGCACTTCCTGATGTTTTAGTTTTAGCCGGTGCCGGTGTAGGTGGCGGATCACTTGTGTATGCAAACACTTTATACATTCCTCCTGATACTTACTTCAATGATAAACAGTGGAAACATATAACCGATTGGAAATCTGAATTACTTCCTTGGTATGACCAAGCATCTCGAATGCTTGGGGTCGCAGATAATCCATACTTTTCACCATCAGATGCTGCAATGAAAGAAGCTGCAATTGAAATGGGCGTTGGACATACTTTTCGAATGGCACCACTCGGAGTTTATTTTGGAGATGGACCAGGTGAATTAAGCACCGATCCATACTTTGGTGGAAAAGGACCTGCAAGAAGCGGTTGCATGCAATGTGGCGCCTGTATGACGGGATGTAGATTTAACGCAAAAAATACCTTACCTAAAAATTACTTAGGCTTGGCTGAAGGCGCTGGCGCAGAAGTATTTGCCGAACATACGGTTACAAAAATTGAGCAAATTCCTAACGGGAGCTGGAAGATATCTGCCCGAAAGAGCTCATCCTGGTTTGGTCGAAAGCGGGTATTCACCGCTAATCAAGTGATTGTTGCGGCCGGGACTTACAACACCCAAAAATTATTGCATCGCATGAAGAGTGATGGTTTATTGCCAAGACTTTCATGTGCCCTTGGTAAATTATCGCGGACCAACAGTGAAGCTCTTACCGGCGCACTTATGCAGAACACCAGTGTTGATTACAGCAAAGGTGCTGCAATAACTTCATCTTTTTTTCCTGATGAACATACACATGTAGAGCCAGTCCGGTATGGCGTCGGAAGCAATGCAATGGGGTTGTTGCAAACAATTATGACTGATGGTGAAAATGCAAAGGACCGACGTAAGCAATGGCTTGGCACAGTTCTTCACCACCCTTCAATGCTGGCTCGGGTTTTGAATGTTCGAAAATGGAGCGAGCGAACAGTTATTGCACTCGTAATGCAGAATGTTGATTCTGCGGTAACGGTCTCAATGAAGAACTCAGTTTTCGGTAAGCGCTTAACTTCAAAGAATGACAGTGCGATACCAAATGCGACATACATCCCTGCAGCAAATGAAGTTGTCCGAAAGATTGCCGAAAAAAATGGGGGAATAGCTGGCGGACATATCGGAGACTTAATTGGAGCTCCGTTTACTGCTCACTTTGTAGGTGGCTGTGTGATTGGAGATTCTGAGGACTCCGGAGTAATCGATCCGTATCACCGGGTGTGGAATTACCCAACGCTTCATGTTGTAGATGGCGCAAGTGTTACGGCAAACCTAGGCGTCAATCCTTCGCTAACAATTACCGCACAAGCTGAACGCGCGATGTCGATGTGGCCAAACAAGGGTGGGATAGATGAGCGTCCGATTCAGGGGCACCCGTATAAAAAAGTGGCGATGGAATTTCCGAATAGTCCGGTCGTCCCAACGGGAGCCTTAGGTGAATTAAAGGGTGATATCTGACTTTTGCCGGATTCTCCCTAGGCAAAACCATCACCCCATGGAACGCTTTCACCCAATTGATGGGTGATTGGGGTGAGCACTTTGTACGAACTCCTTCCGGGTGTGGCAATTTCTCGCATCACCCCGCCAACAGTCCCACCACAATTTGTTCTCCGCACGCATCTTCTTGAACAACTTGAAAAGCCAGCGCCTCATGCAGCTTTTGCGATTGCACCAAGTGGTTTCGGTAAAACTATTTTGGCAGCGCAATGGGCTGCAATGCATCCAGATCGCACAATCTATTACACACCCGCGCTAACAGATACCTTTAAGGATTTAGTTTTTCATTGCGTCTCTTCTCTTCGTAGATTTAAACCAGATGCTGCGCCTTGGATAGAAAAATATCGTACCGAGAAATTTGAACCGGAAATTGCAGTTGTTGAGTTTGCGAACGAAATTGCGACAATTGGTTTCGAAGTTCATTTCATTGCCGATGGTTCGCATAACATAAATCCAAATAATGAAGAATTTACCCAACTCTGGGCCGAGCTTATGCCAGAGAATCTTAAATCTTTTTATCTGAGAAATAATTTGCCGCCCATAAATTACTCAAAAGCTATTTCGCTTGATGCCGTAAGTATTTTAAATCCAGTTGATTTGGCCTTTACACCGAATGAAATTGAAATTCTTTGCTCAAATTATGGCGTTGAGTTTGAGCAAAACAAGAGGATTATTTCAACAGTCCAAAACTGGCCGGCAGGTGTCTTAATGGTAATTAAAAGCGCTGGGAAAAGTAGAGATTTTTTTGATGCCGAGTTT
>JNSJ01000009.1_pt1 | contig 23306 bp, 24 predicted proteins | sample 210671 | NCBI WGS metagenome assembly JNSJ01 (sample SAMN02808683, study PRJNA238866) | freshwater metagenome | biome: fresh water; feature: freshwater reservoir; material: water; isolation source: water column of the freshwater reservoir Embalse de Amadorio in Spain | place: Spain: Valencia ... | reverse complement strand
TGATCGGAATAATTAAGAATTAAAGACGGCAGGCGTGGATATCTGTAACTAAGATTCCACGTGCCCCAACTTGCCAGAGTTCATCCATGATTCGATTTATGTCGGAGCGCTTAACCATTGCTCGAACCGCATTCCAGTCACTCTTTTGTAGAGGTGAAATTGTTGGTGATTCAATTCCCGGAGTAAGAGCGCAGGCACGCTCTAAATCAATACTCTTAACATCGTAGTCGACCAAGACATACTGTCTAGCGATAACTACGCCATTTAACCTACGGATTAAAGTTTCAATGGCTGGTGATATTGGAACACTATTGCGCGTAATTAGAATAGCTTCGCTCTCTAGCAAAACTTCCCCAAAAATAGTTAAACCAGCCGCACGAAGAGTTCCACCAGTTGATACAACATCGGCAATAACATCGGCAACACCGAGGCGGATCGAGCTTTCAACCGCACCATCAAGACGCACTATCGAAGCCTTGATTTTCTTTGAGGCTAAGAAACTTTCAAGCAAGCCAGGATATGCCGTCGCGATTCGCTTATTCTGCAAGTCAGCAAGCTCCATTTTGGCGCCTGAAGTAGCAGCAAATCTAAAAGTGCTTTTGCCGAAATCTAGCGGTAGAACTTCTGAAGCTCCCGCGCCAGAATCCAGAAGGAGATCTCTCCCGGTAATTCCAGCTTCCAGTTCCCCACTTCCCACATAAACCGCAATATCTCTTGGGCGCAAATAATAAAATTCAACATTGTTATCTGGATCTATGAATACTAGATCACGCAAATCATTACGTTGACGGTAGCCCGCTTCTTTCAACATCAATGCTGAACTTTCAGACAATGAACCTTTATTGGGAACAGCTATTTTAAGCGTCAATTCTCTTCCTAACTATAGGTTCTTGTAGACGTCGTCTAATTTGATATTTCTAGCGATCATTAAAACTTGAAGATGATAAATCAGTTGGCTTATCTCTTGCGCTAGTTCACTGTCACTCTGGTATTCGGCAGCTATCCAAACTTCGCCAGCTTCCTCGATTATCTTCTTACCAATCGCATGAATTCCAGCGTCGAGCTCTCGAACTGTCCCTGAATCTTGTGGCCTTACCTGTGCAATCTGATTGAGTTCATCCCACAGCGATTCAAAATTCTTCATGCTCGAATTTTAACCTAGATGGAAGCTATCTTGCGCTTGATTTCAAGGCTAACGCTCGCAATGCATCAACCATCGACCCCGGATTATCTGACTTAAATACCGCACTTCCTGCTACAAAAGTATCTGCTCCAGATTCTGCAGCTTGAGCAATGGTTTCGAGCGAAACTCCCCCGTCAACTTGGAGCCAGATTTTTCCAAAGAATCGAGTATCTATATCTTTTCTCGCTTGTTTCACCTTATCCATCATGTCGAGCATAAAACTCTGTCCGCCAAATCCTGGTTCAACTGTCATTATCAAAAGCATGTCTAGATGCTCCATCATCGAAGCGATCTCGTGAAATTGCGTTGCCGGCTTGAGGGCTAACCCAACTCTTGAGCCCGCTTCCCTTATGCGCAAGATTGTCTGAAGTGGGTTAGAACTCGCTTCATAATGAAAAGTTACACTTGCGGAGCCAGCTTTTGCATAAAGATATGCACGCTCATCAGGGTCAGCAATCATTAAATGGCTATCAACTGGGATAGGACATTCCTTAATTATTTTCTCACTCTGTTCGAAGGTGAAAGTGAAATTTGGAACAAATACGTTGTCCATAACATCTAGATGTAAAAGATCAGATTGTCCCGAAATCCGAGCTATCTCATTCGGTAGATTATCTCTATCGGCATTCAAGATGCTGGGGCAGATTCGAATCAAATTGCGCCCCTCTCGGTATTGGCTTTACGCAATCCTAATTCAACAGGTGTCAGGACTTCTGAAGCAACGCCATAAACATTGAGTCTGAAGCATCAAGGTGGGTCCAGAGTTGAAGAGAACCATCGGGATTAACCCCAGTGCTTCCGGCAGGTGAGAATTTTGCGATGTCTATAATTTTCAAATCTTTGTGTCGATATTTGGCATCCAGAACCTGACTCTTTGTTTCAGCCAACAAAGGTGAGCACGTAGCGAAACCGATGATGCCGCCAGGATGCAACATCTCATAAGCTGAATCGATTAAGTCTCGCTGGAGTGGAAGTAATTCTTTAAGATCATTGAGAGTTCTTCGCCATCTCGCCTCTGGTCTCCGGCGTAAAGCTCCAAGACCCGAGCAAGGAGCATCTATCAGAATGCGATCGAATTTTTCGCCAAAACTTTTTGAATCTCTCCCATCGAAAGAGATTACTTTTCCTTTAGGGACAACTCTTGCAACTAAGTCAGCTCGGTGCGAGGTTGGTTCATTCGCCAGGAAAGAATCATTCGGTTTCTCTGCCACTAACAAATTATGAAGAAGTGCGGCTTTACCACCTGGACCAGCGCAGAGATCCAACCATTTAGTAGCCTCGTCCCGCCTTGTCGCAAAGAAAATTTCAGCAATTAGCTGGGAGCCCATATCTTGAATTCCGGCACGCTTATCTTTAATTGCTGGATAGTCATTTGGAAGTGCGTTCGATAAAACTGAAAAAGAGCCGATCGGAAGTTTTTCGCCACCAATATTTAAAATTTCTTCAACGCTAGATTTACCAGGCCAAGCAACTATATGTGGAGCCACGGGAATATTATTTATTCGCAATAGTTCTTCAACTGCAATCCAATCTTTGAGCTGATCGAAGTAGGCGTTGATTATCCAGATGGGATGGGAGTGGAGAATAGATAATTTCTCGATAGCCGGGATCGCAGGATCATTCGCTAGCACCTCATACATATCTAAATCCGTCGAAATTGAACGCAGTAAGGCATTTACATAACTTGCCTTGGATTCCCCTGCAACAGCCCTTGCAACCTCGACCGTCTCTCCAACTGCGGCATGAATCGGAACCCGCATTTCAAAAATTTGGTGAACACCCATTCTTAAGAGATCGACAATCTTCTCATCGAGCTCGTCGATAGGTCGATCGGCCCTCTTTGAAATGGCAAAATCGTGTTTTCCTTGCATTCGTAGAGTTCCGTAAGCAAGTTCAGTAACAAAAGATCTATCCCGTAAATCTAAATCTGAATCTGAAAGCAGCTCAGGCAATCTAAGATTTGCATATGCACCACTGCGATTAACTTGACTTATCAAGTCATAGGATAACAATCTTGCTTTGCCTGGTTTGGGTTTAGAGAAGGCCTTATTGTTCAAATTACTCAAATTTAGAACCTGAATCCAACCTTGCTCCTCTGGCAAAATCAGCTCCGGCCATGCGCTTCTTGCCCGATGGTGTCACTTCAGTTATTTTAACAACGCTATCCGAAGTTCTAACTAGAAGCTGATCACCGACTAGTTGGATATCGCCAGGTGATTTTAGATCGTTGGCGATAAGAACTTCCTTCAAACCGTGAAGTGATATCCGCTCGCCGTTAAACATGGACCAGATCCCAGGATTGTCAGAAAGTGCACGATCTTGGCGTAGGACTGTTTCTATCGGACTGTCCCAAACTATTCTCGCCATATCCTTTGAGATTTTTGGTGCCAGGGTTGCGCCCGATAGCGGTTGCGGTGTTGCTCTAGTCTTTCCAATTACCGAAATTAATTCCAGCAAGTCTGGAATCGCGAGTTCAGTAAGACGTTGTAGCAAGATTGGAGTTGTGTCTTCATCAGAGATATTTACCTCTTTAGATAAATAGATGGGCCCAGTATCCATCCCCTTGTCCAACTTGAATATTGAAAACCCAGTGCTGGTTTCACCATTCAAGATAGCCCACTGAACTGGGGCGGCTCCACGCAATTTAGGAAGCAATGAAAAATGCAAATTAATCCAACCAAATCTTGGGCCATGCAACAGTTCTACTGGAATGATTCGCCCGTATGCACAGGTAATAATTAACTGGGGTTGAGATGCGAGTAGATGGCGATTTAACTCCGAGGTATCTGCAGGCTTTGCAACTTCGAGACCTTTCTCCATTGCCCATTTAGCTAAATCATTAGCCTCTATTTTTTTACCACGACCAGTAGGTTTATCTGGATTGGTAATTATCGATCCAAGGGTGTGATCACTCACCAGAATAGCTTCGATTATTGGGATTGAGATTAATGAAGAAGATGCGATAGATAACTGCATCTATAGCGCCCGACCATTTGTCGGATGTGGACTCAGTTTGAATATAGGAGCCACTTGCTCAGGAGTTCGTTCACCGAACCAATCTGAATTTCGGATGTCGGCCATTGCCAGTTTCCGCTCCTCCAAGAGCAACCGATCGATAAAGACTATTCCATTGAGGTGATCGGTTTCGTGCTGCAAAACCCGCGCGAGGAGTTCAGTACCTTCAATAGTTACTGGTTCGCCATGCATATTGAAGCCCTTGGCTACTGCTCGGAAAGCGCGAGGTGTTTCATAGGTTAATCCCGGAAAGCTCAAGCAACCTTCTTCGCCATCTTGCAAATCTACTGAGAGGTCAAGAGTTGGATTGATTAAATGGCCATCGCTTTCTTCAATATTCCATACGAAGACTTGTAACGAAACCCCGATTTGTGGAGCAGCTAGACCTGCGCCCGGAGCATCGAGCATCGTTTCGGTTAAATCTTTTACTAGATTTCGCAATTCCTTATCGAATGTTGTGACCGGACTCGCAGGAGTGGTTAATACCGGATCACCAAACAATCTTATTTCTTGAATTGACACCTGAGAATTCTATTCTACGTTCAATCCAATTGCCTAAATTGAAAATGGGTCCATACGAAGTTGCAAGGGTTGAAGGCCCTTGATTCCTCGATAACGGGCTAAATCTCTGAAAAATTCCGAGAATTCTTGGGACCGAGCTATCTCACTTCGAATTATCAATTTTGATTTACCTTTACTTTCTGCCGTTCCATCACCTTTCTCTTGCACAGCAAGCGCAGAAAAAAGATTATTGTCTTCCAAATTTCTAGCTAGTTGTCTAATTGCTGATGTATCGCCTTGAAGTATTGCGATACGACAATAGGGTGGAAGATTCAAGCTCTCTCGCTCTTTCATTTCAATCAGAGAATTAGCGTAAGGATCATTTCTTAACAATCCTTGCGATAGCAAGTTATCACTACTGAGGTCTAAATACATGACTGAATCATTCTGATCCACCACCCGACCTCGGTTCTCGAATATCACTCTTCTGACGCTCTCTAAGCTACGAAGCTCAACGCGATTACTCAGATTTTCAAGAGAACGCAGGATAACGGTATTGAAATCACCTAGTGGCTCACATCCATAACTAGCCAGAACTAAAACGTTCTCTTTTAATTCAGATATGTCGTCAACCCTAGAACCGCCTTTACTTAATATCACGCGATATCCAGGAACAGCCTTCGCAATCTCATCAGCTATCCGCGAAGAGCCCTTAGAGATTGATCTAATCGTCTTGCCATCGCACCATGAACAAGCGAAATCTTTAGAGGTTTTCTCGCAGATTGCGCAGGTCAGGGGCGAACTCTTGCTCGGCAAAAACATTTTTCCGCCACATTCACAACGAGCCTGATTGCGACATTTCTGACAGGCAATTGCATTTATGTAACCTGTCTCGGCCATAACAACTAGAACATTTCCTTTTTTTAGTCCGGCTTTCATCAAAGCAATATCTGACACATTAGAGTTTGAAAAATGGATTGCCGCCTTAGGTTTTGATGAATTCTTCTCAGATTTCTTCGTTTTCAGCCACCCTAGCTCGGCCAGTCTTATTACTTCCAAACTTGGGCTAGCACCTATGAAATGGAGGGAGAATTCACCGCTGCGCAACATCGCTATGTCTCGAACATTCCAACTTGGGAATCGTCTCTCGTACATCGATTCATCACCGTCATTAAAGATCAAAATTGTTGAATTCGGCGCCAATGGCGTGAAGATTGAGCCCCGGTTCCCCACTATGAACTTTGATTGCAGAAACCTTGCTTTTAAATAATTCTTATACCGGTCTGATTTTGAGCTATCTGAAGTTAATAGAACTGGCTCGGTATCAAAATCAAAGGTTAGTAATTGTTTGATATCTCGCTCATCTGGGACAATTACAAGTAGCTGTTCATCTAACCTTAGTTTTCCAAGAATCTGATTTATCGTTCTCGGAAGATCCTCAAATTTTTTAGTCACAGATACTTGGTGCTCTAGTTTCGGTTTGATGTCACTAATTTGTGGAATGGCTTGCCCTAGAAATTCAGACTCAACAGAAGCTGCTCGAGCGGGAATTGCACTTCTAATAACGTCCCAAGGCTTGCACGCGTAACGTTCACAGGTGAGATTTACGATCTCTATCAGCTCTTCGGTCAGAAGTGGAATGGGTGAAATAACCTTGCTTAGAGTTTTAAGCGACTTTGAATCTAGAAGAGATGGTTCTCTAGATTGGACATAACCCAGAACTTCTTCCCTACCGAATGGAATCTTTACAAATACGCCAAGTAGAACTTGGTCAGAGAGAACTTCCGGGACTAGGTAATCATAAGTATCCGGTAGATGAAAAACTCCAGTATCCACACAAACCTGAACGACTGGATTCTCTGAGGCAACGGTTACTTTCTTTGGTGCCCGTTGCGCTTTTAAACGCAGTGGCTTTACCTGCGTCACTTAAATTTACCTGGTAGCTGCTTCTTTGAGTGCCGCCGCGCGATCGGTCTTCTCCCAAGTAAAGTTATCGAGTTCGCGACCAAAGTGACCATAAGAAGCTGTTGCTGAATAAATAGGGCGAAGTAAATCGAGGTCACGAATGATTGCGGCTGGTCGCAAATCGAATGTAGCCATTACTGCATCAACAATCTTATTTGAAGCAACTTTCTCGGTTCCGAAGGTCTCAATGAAAAGACCAACTGGTTGTGCTTTACCAATTGCATAAGCAACCTGAACCTCACAACGAGAAGCGAGTCCGGCTGCAACAACATTCTTCGCAATCCAACGCATTGCGTAAGCGGCGCTGCGGTCAACTTTGGATGGATCTTTTCCGGAGAAAGCCCCGCCACCATGACGGGCCATTCCACCATAAGTATCAACGATAATTTTACGGCCAGTTAAACCAGCATCTCCCATAGGTCCACCGATAACGAAACGACCGGTTGGGTTGATGAGGATACGAACATCCGAAGTATCTATCTTTAAGTCGCCAATAATCGGATCGATGACCAACTTCTTTAGATCTGGAGCCAATGTTTTTTCAAGATCGACAGTGGGTGCGTGTTGGGTGGAGATAACAATTGTGTTAAGTGCAACGGCGCGATCGCCGTCGTATTCAATTGTTACTTGGGTTTTTCCATCTGGGCGCAGATAATCAACTTTTCCAGCTTTACGAACCGCTGAAAGTTGAAGGGCGAGTTTGTGAGCTAATGAGATTGGAAGCGGCATAAGTTCTGGGGTGTCATCGCATGCATAACCGAACATCAAGCCTTGGTCTCCTGCGCCTTGTAGATCAAGTGGATCTGCCGATGAAGAGATTCGCTTTTCAAACGCTGAATCTACGCCTTGAGCAATGTCGCTAGATTGTTGGCCGATTGACAGAGAAACTCCACATGAATTTCCATCGAAGCCTTTCTCTGAAGAGTCATATCCAATGCTTAAAACAGTATCGCGCACAATCGTCATAACATCGGCGTAGCCATTAGTTGTTACTTCGCCCGCTACATGAACTTGACCTGTTGTAATTAAAGTTTCGACCGCTACTCGGCTCTTTGCATCTTGCGAAAGTAATGAATCAAGTATCGCATCAGAAATCTGGTCTGCCATCTTGTCTGGATGACCTTCGGTCACGGATTCTGAAGTAAATAGGCGTTTTGTCATTGGGCTACCCTAACTTATTTAGAGCTCGATCTAGTAAAAGATCGGCTAGCGTGTCCTTAGATTGATTCTTACATTCAATGCTTTCGCCATTGCTATCGATCAAAACTCCAGCCGTATCATCGGCCCCGAAGATTTCGCCATTGCTTACATTGTTTAGATAAATCAAATCAGAACCCTTGTGCTTCATCTTTGCCTTAGCAGCTTCGATTGATTCATTACTGAGCTGCATAGTTTCTGCAGCAAAAGCTATGAGAACTTGTTTGCCAATACGCTTCTTCGATATATCTCCAAGAAGGTCTGGATTAGCCTCTAGTTCTATACTTTGATAGTTAGCTTTCTTTATCTTGTCTGAAGAAACGCTCTTAGGTCTTGCATCTGCAACTGCCGCTGCCATAATCAGGATTTCGCAAGCCGGGAACTCTCTGTCGAGAGCATCTGCCATCTGTGCAGTCGTCGAAACTTTGATTGTTCTGACACCAGGCAAATCATCAAGGCTCGAATTTGCTGCGATCAAAACAACATCCGCGCCTCGGTTCCTGGCAGCTTTTGCTACCGCGTAACCTTGCTTGCCCGTTGAATGGTTTGCGATGAATCTCACCGGATCAATTGCTTCTCTGGTTCCGCCAGCTGTTACCAGAATCTTTCTTCCAAGAAGGTCAGACTTTATCTTCGCAAACTCCGATACTTCAGCGATTATTCGTGATACTTCTGGATATCGGCCGACTCCAAAATCTTCACCAGTCATACGACCTTCATCTGGTTCGATCACTAAAAGACCGCGCCTGCGAAGTGTTGCAACATTCTCTTGATTGGCGGCACTCAACCACATCTCAGAATGCATCGCTGGAACCAGAACTATCGGACAAGTCGCCGCGCTAATAACATTGGTAAGCAAATCATCTGCAAGGCCATTAGAAATCTTTGCAATCAAGTCGGCAGTTGCTGGAGCAACGACAATTAAATTTGCTTCGCGCGCCTTCTTTATATGAGGAACCTCATGCACGTTGTTCCAGAGATTTTCATCAACGCTGCGACCCGATAGCGCTTCCCAAGTCGCTGCACCCACGAAGTTTAAACTTGCCCGAGTTGGGATAACTGAAACCCCAAAACCTACGTCTTGCAACCTTCGCAACAGGTCAGCAGATTTATAAGCCGAAATTCCACCGCCCACCCCAAGGATTATTTCCCTACCCAGGAGTGTCATTTTTTAGACCTTAAAATTACGAAGATTTATTCGGCAACGCTTGCTTCAGGAGCGACTGGCTCCAAATTTTCAATAGTTAGAAGACCCTCGTTGATCTCGCGAAGAGCGATAGAAAGTGGCTTCTCGTGAACATAGGTTTCAACAAGTGGGCCAACATATTCAAGTAGACCTTCGCCAAGTTGTGAGTAGTACGCATTGATTTGGCGGGCACGCTTAGCTGCATATAGAACCAAGCTGTATTTTGAACCAGCTGCATCCAATAGTTGATCAATTGGTGGGTTTGTAATGCCATCCATTGTTGTCATGATGTGCCTTCCGTTAGTAATTCGAGAATCTAGTAATTCAAGAATCTAGTAAATCAAATTCAATTCGCTATATAGAGCTATATAGATCTATATAGATAAGGTCTATATTTGATAGAAACAGAGAAGGCTAATTAAGCCCTTTGCTTCTAGAAGAGGCCAAGGATAGCAGTGCGGCGGCCACTTCCTCGACTCGATGATTTACCAGGATCTCATCGAACTCCCCTGAACAGGCCATTTCTTCCTCAGCTAAAGCCAGCCGTGCAGCTCGACGTTCTGGCGAATCAGTCCCTCTGGATGTGAGCCTTTCTACCAACTCTTCCCAAGATGGCGGTGAAACAAAAACAAGAAGTGCATCCGGGTCGGCCTTTCGAATCTGTCTGGCCCCTGCAATTTCAATCTCTAAGAGAACGTGCTTACCAAGATTCAGCGCCTCTGCAACTGCTTCGCGTGGAGTTCCGTAACGTGCTCCTGCAAACTCAGCCCATTCGAGAAGAGCATTCTGCGCAATTAATTGATCAAACTTCTCCTCAGTTACAAAGTGATAATCGCGTCCATCTTTCTCATTCTCACGTGGTTCGCGAGTCGTAACCGAAACACTTACCCAGATTGCAGGATGGTCGCGAAGATACGAAGTGATTGTGCTTTTTCCAACACCGCCAGGTCCTGACATAACAATTAGCGTTCCAGGGTTTACTGGCACCTTATTCAAAATCATCTCACTTCTTAACTTTTGCAATTGATGTGAACCTAGTCCACCTATTCTACGCGTCTCAGAGATGCCAGCCTTTGCCATTAGAGTAAAAGTTCTCCTTGACCCGATACCAGGTGCCGCATCCAATAATTCGCGAACCCGCATTCGTTGTATCGACTCTCGACCATCATTGATGACATCGAATATTCCAATTTCACCTGACGCTAGAAGAGCTTTCACTTGGGCTCGCTCGCGCCGGGATTCAACAGCCTTCATTCCAGCTTCCGCTCGTGCTTGCGCACTTAGGATCGGCGGTTGCTTACTCACAATCTAATTCAAACTATCCAGAATGGATGCAGCGGTCTCGCTCATGCTAGTCAAAGATATCTTCGCCTGATCTGTAATCGGCCTACCGATGACTAAGTAATTTGCTCCGGCTGTCACAGCCTCCTTTGGCGTCATAACTCTTTTTTGATCGCCGAGATCCGCTCCTGTCGGCCGAACGCCGGGTGTAATTATCTCTAACTTATCCCCGACAACAGCGCGGATTTCACTAGCCTCAAATGGCGAACAAACTATAGAACGTGCTCCATTTTCACTAGCCAACTTAGCCAATGATGCAGCAGAACTTTTCGTGTTCTTTGCATAGCCAATCTCTACTAAATCCGAATCGGATAGGGATGTAAGAATCGTGACCGCCGTTATTGAAACATTAGGTGCGGCATCACTCGCGGCCCTGATCATCGCTGCGCCTCCACTTGCATGGATGGTCAAAAACTTTGGCGCCAGGTCTATCACGCTAGATACTGCCGCTGACACAGTATTTGGAATATCGTGAAGTTTTAAATCTAGAAAAATTTTGAAGTCTCCGGCATCGGCCAATCTTCGTAAGCCGTCGGCCCCAAATTTTAAATAGAACTCTAGACCGATCTTATAAATACCTATTGATTCATTAGTTGCTTCTATCCAACTCTTAGCCGTCTCCAGCTCCTTAGTATCTAAGGCAAGTATTATTGGCGAATTCACAATTACAGATTCCCTTCGCTGCGATGTGCGTAACCAACGGCCTCGCGCAATGAATCAAAGCCGTGCTCAACAAGTTCGTTGCGAAGTTCTTCTTTGACCTTCATGGCAGCCATTGGATTTCCAAACGTTGCGGTGCCGATAGAAACTGCGGAAGCCCCTGCAAGAATTAGTTCAAAAGCATCTTGACCCGAAGCGACTCCGCCCATTCCCAATATTTTGACATGTGGCATGGCGGCATGAACTTGATAAATCGCACGCACGGCAATTGGTCTGATAGCTGGGCCAGAGAGTCCACCGGTCTTTCCAGCAAGTTTTGGCCGCATGGTATTTGTATCAATAACCATTCCAAGAACAGTATTAATTAGCGCTAACGAATCCGCTCCTGCTGCAACAACTTCTTGCGCAATTTCTACGATACTTGTTACATCCGGAGTCAACTTTGCAATTATCGGTAACTCGCCACCAATATTTCGCCTGACCGCCTGTATCGCTGCGCGTGCAGTTTCAGGGTGACAAGCAAAGACTTGTCCGCGATTTTCAACATTAGGACATGAGATATTTACTTCGAGCGCAGAAATACCAGGGACTGCTCTGATCTTTCGGGCAAGAACTGCGTAATCTTCAACGCTCTCCCCCGCAATACTTACGACAATTGTCGCGCCCTGATTTCGCAACCAAGGAACATCATTTTCTAGAAAAAGATCAATTCCAGGACCCTGCAAACCAATTGAATTGAGCATGCCACTTGGCGTCTCTGCCATTCTTGGAGTTGCACGACCTGATCTAGCTTTTAACATAATCGATTTAGTGACGACAGCGCCGAGTTGGCTGAGTTCGAAGAATTGACTTAACTCTTTACCAGATCCCGCACATCCGCTCGCAGTGAATATTGGATTCTCGAATTCGGCCTGTCCCAAAGTTGTTTGATAGTTAAACATTATTAGGCGCCCCATGTTCCTTCAGGAATTGTGCGCTTGGCCTTCCAGATCACGTTCTCTCCAGCAACTACTGGGCCATCGATACATGAGCGGAGCATTCGAATAACCCCATCCTCGCCTTTAATGGGAAGAACGCAGGTCATGCAAACACCAATACCGCAGGCCATCGATTCTTCGATTGAACATTGATGCATCAGATTAAATTCTTCAGCGATGTCATTGATCGCTTCTAGCATTCCCATTGGTCCACACGAATAGATAATGTCGATCTCGTTTGCTTCAATAATTTCACGCATTGCATCGGTAACTTTTCCAGTTTTCCCGGTCGAACCATCTTCGGTTGTTATCGTTAAGCTACTGACAGAGCGCTTCCCATCTAACGGTGCATATATCTTCATCGCAGTGCTTGCACCAAGAACCATATCCACGCGACATCCACGATTCTTCAGGACTTCTGAAAGCCCAAAGAGTGGGGCACTTCCGTAGCCCCCACCGACTAAGAGCGCTCGGACTGGTTCTGTTGGAATTCCAAATGCAGTTCCAAGTGGCGCAATTAAATCAATCTTTGCACCTGGTTGTTGATTAGCTAACCAAGTGCTACCTGCACCATGCGGTGCAACAACAATTTCCAACAAGCCAACGCTCTGGCCGCGATCAAATGTTCGGTAGATAGCAAAGGCTCTCCGCAAAACTAACTGGCTAGACTCGCCACCAACAGATATCGCAACGAAATTTCCGGGTTTCGCTGAATTAGCTAAATCACCAACCGCAAAGACCATGTGGTGGTAAGCGCCAACCTTTTTATTGCTTACTATTTCGGCAAGAACCTGCTTAGCGCTGCTATTGATTCCCATCATTCGACGATGGCCAACCAGTCCTGGATTGACCGAATACTAAAACTCTTCCCCTGAAGTTCAGATATTCCGGCAACCGCAGCCTTAAAACCGGCAATGGTTGTAATGCAAGGAACTCCTCTTTGAATTGCTGCGGTGCGAATCATCCACCCATCCATGCGAGTTCCCCTGCCAAGAGGTGTATTGATAACTAGTCCAACTACACCTTCAGTAATCAGATCTACCGCAGTAAATTCCCCACTTGGACCGCGACCCTGTGAATGTTTGCGCACTAGTTCAGAATCCAGACCATTCTGCTTAAGAAAATCATGGGTTCCCTGAGTGGTGAACAATTTAAATCCAAGTGAACTCAAAATTTGAGCCGGATATAGTGACGCTTTCTTATCACGCTCGGATAGCGATAGAAACACTGAACCAGCCATAGGAAGTGCACCAAACGCCGCAGTCTGACTCTTTGCATAGGCCTCACCGAATGTTCCAGCAATTCCCATTACCTCACCAGTCGATCTCATCTCTGGTCCCAAGATTGAATCTACGCCGGTGCCATCGTTCCTGCGGAATCTATTCCAAGGAAGCACGGCTTCCTTGACTGAAATTCCTTTAGCAACTCCATCTCCAGATTTTGGAAGCAAATCTTTGGCTCGGAGTTCAGAGATCTTCACTCCGGTTGCGATTAACGCAGCGCATTTCGCTAGTGGATTTCCTGTTGCCTTACTTACAAATGGAACTGTTCGCGAAGCTCTAGGATTGGCCTCAAGGACATAGAGTTTCTCTTGGGCTGTTGCATTTGCGACAACTGCAAATTGAATGTTAATTAAGCCCCTAACTCCGATGCCACGAGCAAGTTTTTCAGTTGCAATTCGAATCTCCCGGGCAAGCGCGGATCCAATAGAGAAACTAGGAAGGACGCAAGCGGAATCACCCGAGTGGACACCAGCTTCTTCGATATGTTCCATCACGCCAGCTAAGTAAAGTTCTTCGCCATCGAATAGCGCATCTACATCTATTTCAACAGCGTCATCCAAAAACTTATCAATCAATACTGGATGATTCGGAGTTATTTCCGTCGCCTTTTTTATGAAATCTGCAAGTGATTCGTCATCGTAAACAATTTCCATGCCACGTCCACCCAGAACGAATGAAGGGCGGACTAAGACTGGATAAGTAATCTCGTGCGCAATCTTCAACGCTTCTTCAAAAGTATTTGCCATTCCAAAGGTTGGGGCATCTAAAGAGTTAACTCGCAGCAGCTCGCCGAACTGTCCTCGATCTTCGGCTAAATCAATCGCGTCCGGCGAGGTTCCAAGAATCTTTACTCCTGCATCTTGTAGACCACGCGCAAGACCAAGTGGTGTCTGGCCGCCAAGCTGAGCAATAACACCTACAACTGGACCTGCTTGCTCTTCGGCGTATATAACTTCCAAAACATCTTCCAAAGTTAGCGGCTCGAAATAGAGTCGATCTGAAGTGTCGTAATCCGTTGACACAGTCTCAGGATTGCAGTTAATCATTATCGTTTCATATCCCGCAGCCTTCAGCGCAAATGCAGCATGGACACAGGAATAATCAAATTCAACGCCTTGGCCAATTCGATTAGGGCCACTGCCGAGGATGATTACTGCAGGTTTAGTTCTAGGAATAACTTCGCTTTCCAGGTCATAGCTGGAGTAGTAATAAGGGGTGTGTGCTTCAAATTCTGCAGCGCAAGTATCGACAGTTTTATATATAGGGCGAAGACCAATTCGGGTTCTGGTGGCCGAAATATCAGCGAGTGATTTGCCAGTCAAATCTGCAATCTGGGAATCCGAAAAACCATTGGCCTTAGCAAGGCGAAGGAGTTCTTCAGATAGATCAGCGCTTTGGGCTATCTGTTTAGCTATTGAATTGATTTCTACGATCTGCGATAGAAACCAAGTATCGACTTTGGTCGCTGCATAAACTTCTTCAATCGTTGCGCCCAAATACAATGCAAGTTGGACTTGTTGTAAACGATGTTCGGTTGGAATCGCCATCGCGGCGAGTAAATACTCTTTCGTTACGCCTCTTGTATTCCAGTGGAAACTCGTTCCCTTCTTTTCAACAGAGCGCAGCGCCTTCTGTAGAGCTTCTGGAAAGGAGCGACCAATCGCCATCGCCTCACCGACACTCTTCATAGTGGTGGTCAGCCTGGTATCTGCCTCGGGAAATTTTTCGAAGGCAAATCTAGGGACCTTAACAACTATGTAATCTAAAGTCGGCTCGAAGGAAGCGGGCGTAACTTTCGTGATGTCATTCTGAATCTCATCAAGGGTGTAACCAATTGCTAGTTTTGTCGCGATCTTCGCGATCGGAAAGCCAGTCGCCTTCGAAGCTAGCGCTGACGATCTAGAGACGCGAGGATTCATTTCGATAACAATAATTCGGCCATCACTTGGATTTATTGCAAACTGAATGTTGCATCCCCCGGTAGCAACTCCTACCTCGCGAATGATATCTATCGATAGATTGCGAAGTTTTTGATATTCGACATCGGTTAGCGTTAAAGCTGGAGCCACGGTGATGGAGTCTCCAGTATGAACACCCATTGGATCAATATTTTCAATACTGCAAACGATTACAACGTTATCCTTGTGATCTCGCATCACTTCTAACTCAAACTCTTTCCACCCAATTATTGATTCCTCAAGTAAAACTTCAGTTGTAGGACTGTGTCGCAAACCTGCTCCAGCGATAAGTTCTAAATCACTCTGGTTGTATGCAATTCCAGAGCCCAATCCCCCCATCGTGAATGAAGGTCTTACGACAACGGGATAGTTGAGAACTTGTGCTCCGGCTATACATTCCGCCATTGTGTGACAAATTACCGATTTTGCAGATGAACCGCCGATTTTTTCTACAATCTCCTTAAAAGTTTCACGATCTTCACCGCGTTTAATTGCTGGGATATCTGCGCCAATAAGTTTGACGCCCAACCTTTCGAGGGAGCCACGCTCGTAAAGTTGCATCGCAGCATTTAGTGCAGTCTGCCCACCAAGTGTTGCCAGAATTGCAGTCGGCTTCTCTTTGATAACTATTTGCTCGATAATCTCTGGTGTTATGGGTTCAATAAAAGTAGCGTCAGCAAACTCTGGATCTGTCATTATTGTTGCTGGATTTGAATTTATAAGAATTACTCGAATTCCCTCACTTCGCAGGACTCGACAAGCTTGGGTTCCTGAATAATCGAATTCACATGCTTGTCCAATAACTATCGGACCACTACCGATAACCAGAACACTTTCGATCGAAGAATCTTTAGGCATTAGCTACCTTCGCATCCTTCATAAGATCAAGAAACTTATCGAACAAATAACTTGCATCGTGTGGGCCCGCGGCTGCCTCAGGATGATACTGAACACTAAACGCTGGCGTTTCTAAAAGTTCTAGGCCTTCAACGACCCCATCATTCAAACAGAGATGACTTACAAAGCCTGCACCATAAATAGTATTGAAGTTGCCCTCGACTGGCGCCGCGACAGCGAAACCATGATTGTGCGCTGTAATTTCGATACGCCCAGATTTTAAATCCTTAACCGGTTGATTGATTCCTCTATGCCCGAATGGCAATTTGTAGGTTTCAAAACCTAGCGCCCGACCCATTATTTGATGGCCAAAGCAAATTCCGAAGAGAGGTATCTGCGCGCTTAAAATTTCGCGGACAAGCAGAATCATCTCCGTCATGGTTGCTGGATCACCAGGACCATTCGAGAGAAATACGCCATCAGGATTTAGGGCAACTATCTGCTCGAAGGTTGTGCGCGAAGGAACAACGTGGACTTCTATTCCTCGCTGGGACATGGCTCGTGGAGTAGCGCCTTTAATCCCCATATCGAGAGCCACAACTGTGAATTTTTTTTCGCCAATAGCAGGCACAACATATGAATTATCTGTTGAAACGTCATCGGATAAAAATGCACCCGACATTGTCGGTGTTTTACGAACCTTTATGACCATTTCTTCGCGCGTTAACCCAGTGTTCGAAAAGATGCCGACCCGCATCGCCCCAAGATCTCTAAGGTGTCGCGTAATTGCTCGAGTATCAACGCCCCTAATTCCGACAACGCCATTGCTCTTTAGGTCATCCTCAAGAGTTCGCTCTGAACGCCAATTACTTACAACTGGAGATGGATTTCTTACGACAAAACCACTTACCCAAATCTTCTTTGATTCTTCATCGGTTGTATTCATTCCGGTGTTTCCGATGTGCGGTGCAGTCATAACAACAACTTGTTTGTGATACGACGGGTCGGTTAGAGTTTCTTGATACCCGGTCATTCCAGTAGAAAATACCGCTTCACCAAAGGTCTCACCTTCGCAGGCCCAACTTTCACCTTCGAAAATTGTTCCATCATCCAGAACAAGGAAAGCTTTACTCAACTGCTCCCCCATTCACGATCTCACCATTACTCAGAACCTGTTTTCCATTCAAGAATGTATGCACAACTCGTGATGGAAGTTGCATACCCTCGAAAGGAGTGTTCTTACTCTTCGAAGCCAGTCTATTGCGGTCCACAATCCAATTCGCATTGGTGTCAATTATTGTTAAATTCGCCGTTGCACCAACCTTCAAAATCTGACCGTGATGTAAGTAACCCGCTATCTTTGCGGGCGCTATCGACATTCGATCGACCAAATCAGCCCAGCTCATCATCTTTGTATCTATCATCGCCTTAACCACAACTGAAAGCGCAGTTTCTAAACCAACCATGCCAAATGCGGCGCTCTGCCATTCACAATCCTTATCCTCTGTAGGATGTGGAGCGTGGTCCGTACCAACGATGTCAATAGTTCCATCTGCCAAGCCCTTACGAAGCGCGAGGACATCCCTCTCGGTTCGCAGCGGTGGATTAACTTTGTATACCGAATCGTAATTAGTAACTAAATCATCAGTAAGAAGTAAGTGGTGCGGGGTAACTTCTGCCGTAACGTTAATTCCACGAGACTTAGCAAACCTGACTAAATCTACGCCGCCTGCGGTTGTGAGATGACAGATGTGCAATCTGCTTCCGACATGTTCGGCCAATAAAATATCTCGCGCAATAATTGCTTCTTCCGCAACAGCTGGCCAACCAACTAGCCCTAATTTCGAAGAGACGATTCCTTCATTCATCTGCGAATCAACAGTAAGCGCTGGTTCCTGCGCATGCTGGGCGATGATTCCATTGAAAGTTTTCACATATTCAAGCGCGCGGCGCATCAACAAAGGATCTGAGACACATTTTCCATCATCGCTAAATATTCGAACTCTAGCTTTCGAATTAGCCATCGCCCCAAGTTCAGCCAGAGATTTTCCAGCTAGCCCTTGAGTAACTGCGCCGATTGGAAATACATCACAGAAACCCGCTTCCTGACCAAGCCGATAAACCTGCTCTACAACCCCTGCGGTATCCGCCACTGGAAAAGTATTTGCCATTGCAGAGATTGCAGTGAAACCACCTTTCGCCGCCGCCATACTTCCAGTGGCAACTGTTTCAGAATCTTCACGTCCCGGTTCGCGTAGATGCGTATGTAAATCAACCAAACCCGGAATCAATAGATTTTTTGCGGCGTCAATCTTCTCGCCTTTGTTCAAGCCGCTTCCGATTTCGGATATAACGCCATTCGACACGACCACGTCTACAACTTGGTCATCAATTAACCGGGCATTTGTGATTGTAAATTCCATTTAGGCACTGACCTCTCCGATAAGCGTTGCGCCCCCAAGTAATTGATACAGAACAGCCATCCGAACTAAAACACCATTTGCAACTTGATCTAGCACAACTGATTTATGGGAGTCTGCGCTCTCTGCAGATATTTCTAGCCCCCGATTCATTGGACCTGGGTGCATAACAATTGCATTTTTGCTTAGCGAATTTAGCCTTGTTATATCTAGCCCATAGCCTCGCGAGTATTCGCGCTCAGATGGGAAGAATGAATTAGCCATTCTTTCAGACTGGACTCGTAGCATCATTAACACATCAACTTCTTTAAGAACACTATCTAAGTCATAGCTAACCTTCACCTTCCAATCGGCAACGCCAACCGGAATCAAGGTGGGAGGAGCGACCAAAGTAACGCTCGCCCCTAGTTTTGTTAGAAGTAAGACATTGCTTCGAGCAACCCGTGAGTGCAAGATATCCCCCACGATTGCGACCCGCAATCCATCAAAGCTCTGATTAAATTGCGGAAACTTACTTCTTATTGTGTAGGCATCTAAGAGCGCTTGGGTTGGATGTTCATGAGTTCCATCACCAGCATTGATAACTGAGGCGCTTATCCATCCAGAATCCGCAAGCCGTTGTGCGGCGCCAGAGGCACCATGTCGAATTACAACTGCATCTGCGCCCATGGCTTGCAGCGTTTGTGCAGTGTCCTTAAGAGATTCACCTTTGCTAACACTTGATCCCTTTGCTGAGAAATTAATAACATCGGCAGATAGTCGTTTCGCAGCGCTCTCAAAAGAGATACGAGTTCTAGTTGAATCTTCGAAGAAGAGATTGACTACAGTTCGACCACGTAGCGTTGGAAGCTTCTTCATAGGACCGTCAGAAATCTTTGCTAACTCACTTGCAGTGTTCAAAATTTCAAAGGCCTCTTCTGCACTTAAGTCGTTGATGGAAAGTAGATGCTTGTTCATCTAGACACCTGCAACAATTTCTACACAGTCTTTACCATCTATCTCATCCAAGGAAACTTTCACCGATTCACTTGATGAGGTAGGAATATTCTTACCAACATAATCCGCCCTGATTGGAAGCTGGCGGTGTCCACGGTCTACCAAGACCGCCAATTGAACTGTGGCTGGGCGACCAATTTCACCGATTGCATCTAGCGCTGCCCGAATCGTGCGGCCTGAGAAGAAAACATCATCAACAAGAACTATGTCTTTGCCTTCAATTCCGCCACCTGGAATCAAGGTAGGCAACAAGGGCCTAGGCGGTCGCATCCGCAGATCATCACGGTGAAGAGTTATGTCTAGAGTTCCAACCGGAACTGGTGATTGGATTTCCTTGAGGAATTGAGCAATTCGCTCTCCTAGGAATGCGCCTCGCGTTGGAATGCCGAGCAGGACGACATTATCTAAGCCGTGATTGTGTTCAATAATTTCATGCGCGATGCGCTTTAGCGCCCGACCAATTTCGCCGGCGTCCAGGACTATAGCCATTTTCTCTCCTTCGCCGCCTCTCTGGACGGATCGTTAAAGGAACTTCTTGCCTCTCGGGCGGGGAAAAGATACCACTTGTGGACGGCCAAATCCATTTAACCTTTCCCGTGTCTATTCTCGGCGGATGATAACTATCCCCGAACGTTCGATCGAAGAGATTGCTGCAGCTATGAAGTCAGTCAGGAAGGCAAAGGGAATGACGCTTCGAGAGGTCGAAGCCAAATCCGGTGGGACCTGGAAGGCAGTTGTAATTGGTTCCTATGAAAGATGCGACCGCGCCCTTTCGATTAAAAAGGCAATAGGCCTCGCGAATTTTTATCAAGTCCCGCTAAATGAATTACTGGGATTAACATCCGAATCCAAATCACCCTCGCGCGAGAAAATAACCTTGGATATTCGAGCAGCATCCCACTTAACACACGGGGAAACTGACCTTCAAATCCTTAAAAAATTCGCCTCCCTAATCTGCGCAAGGCGTGATGATTGGAATGGCGAAGTCTTATCTATTAGAGCTACTGATCTAGCAACACTTTCAATTCTAATGAATCTAGATGAAGCAGCAACATACGCTTGGTTATTTTCTAAAGGGCTGCTTCTCAATAAGCCCTAATTAAAACGTAGTTTTTCCACAATACTAGAGCGCGAAAGACGGCTTTAGAACAATAATTCGACCAAGAACGCCGTTGATATATTTAGCCGAATCTTCTGTTGAAAGTTCAGTAGCGATCTCTACCGCCTCTGAAGCAGCAACTTGATCATCTAGATCGTTCTTGAAGAGGATTTCAAAGAGCGAGATTCTTAAAATATTGCGATCTATAGCTGGCATTCGATCCATATCCCAACCCTGTGCGTATGTCGTAATTAGCTCATCTATTTTGGGCGCATTCGTTTCTACACCAAGAAGCAATTCGAGAACATAATCCCGCTCTGAGAGCTCGATCTCGCCACGGCTCTCTAACAAATCAATTGCTCTAGCGCTACGGATGTCGGCTTCGTATAGAAAATCTAAAGCACGCTTGCGCGCCTTACGGCGTGCACTCACTAGTTTGCTCGGCCTAAGTAAGCTCCGGTACGGGTATCAACTAAGACTTTTTCATCTTGCTTAATAAAGAGCGGAACCTGAACCGTGATTCCAGTTTCCAAGGTAGCTGGTTTTGTTCCACCGGACGAGCGGTCCCCCTGCAGGCCTGGTTCGGTGTATGTAATCATTAATTCAACCGATGCTGGCAAATCAATGTAAAGCGGGTTGCCTTCGTGAATTGCAACATTTGCTTCGCAATTTTCTAGCATGTAATCAGCTGCGTCTCCAACTGTTGCAGCGGAAATATTCATCTGATCAAATGTTTTCTGATCCATAAATACAAAGTCATCACCATCTCGGTATAAGAAGGTCATGTCGCGCTTCTCAAGAACAGCTACATCAACCTTAACCCCAGCGTTCAAGGTTCTATCAATAACTTTTCCAGTCGTCACAGACTTTAATTTGGTCCGTACGAAGGCCGGACCTTTTCCAGGTTTTACATGTTGGAATTCAACAACGTTCCAGAGTTGCCCCTCAATATCCAAAGTCATCCCATTTTTTAAATCGTTCGTTGTTGCCATAATCGAAATCCCATTTCCTTTAATTCCAGCGTAAGTGGGTAAGAATACCTGACGCGGAGAGCCAAATTTGCGGGCGTGCGCTACTTTGCCATGCGAGAAAGTGCAATCAAGGCCAATCGATATGAATCTGGGCCAAAGCCAGCAATCGTTCCGTTTGCTACCCCTGAAATCACTGAGGTATGGCGAAATTCTTCACGGGACATTGGATTAGAAAGATGCACCTCAATCAAGGGAACCTTGACCATGTCCGCAGCATCGCGAATCGCATACGAATAATGTGTAAAGGCTGCAGGATTGAATACAACAGGAGTGTTGGTATCTGCAGCTTCGTGTAACCAAGAAATTATCTCTACTTCACTATCACTCTGGCGAACATCACATTCGAACCCAAGCTCTTTCCCTGCTGAAACTATTTCTGACTTGAGCCCGGCAAAATCAAGATTGCCATAGATGTTGGAATCGCGAAGATCCAATCGCCCCAAATTAGGTCCATTGAGAACTAATACTTTCATATTGCAATTCTCTCATATGCGACCGTTATCTGGTCGGAGGTTACTTGCTCTAACCAGATTGGTTTAGCAATATCACTTATCCCTATGAATCTAAGTGTGTTTCCGCGGCTCTTTTTATCACTAGCCATTAGTTCGAGCAACTTCGGAAGTGCGCTCTTCTCATAAGTTATTGGTAGCCCAAAGTCTGAAAGGAGTGTTCGATGTTGTTTAACAATGTCCTGGTCCAAATGTCCTGCGACATTACTAAGTTCAGCTGCAAAAACTAGCCCGATAGAAACCGCTTCCCCATGGCGCAACTTATAATTTTCTAACTTCTCAATCGCGTGACCTAAGGTGTGGCCATAATTTAGAATTTCACGAATTTTACTCTCCCGGAAATCTTGTGAAACAACCCGCGCTTTCATATCAGCGCTTAGCCAGATCAATTCGCCAATATTTTCAGCCGGATTCTTGGCTAGATCAAGAATGTTCGGATTATCGATGAAGCCTGCTTTGATTATTTCGGCCATACCAGCATTGAAATCTCGAATTGAAAGCGTTTTCAAAAATACCTGATCGATGATTACGGATTCTGGAGAATGAAATGCGCCCACTAGATTCTTTCCATGCGAGCTATTTACGCCCGTTTTGCCACCGATTGCCGCATCTACCATTCCTGCTAATGATGTCGGGAATGCATACCAAGAGATTCCGCGAAGCCAAGTCGCTGCAACGAAACCAGCAAGATCAGTTGTGGCACCTCCACCGATTCCTACAATCGCATCACTTCGGGTTAGCCCAAAATCTCCACACACTTTCCATAGCTCAAGTAAATACTCAGGGGATTTTGCTGACTCACCTGCAGGGGTTTCGATTACCTGAACCCCCGAACTCTTTAAGGATTGCAGATTAAACTTAGTGACAAGTTCAGATGGCGTAATGACTAAAACTTTCTCATGCGATCTAGCAATTTCAGCAAATTGCAGCCGCCAGTTTTCGACGAAACAAATATCATACTCGCGCTCTGCGCGGACGCTAATTGTCTGCATTAATAACTCCAATAACATCAGCAATTTCCCGGGCGACCTCAGCTGGTTTTCGATTGTCGGTATTAAAACTACGAGTAGCTAGGGCTTCATAAATTCCTCGTCGCTTCTCCATCAATTGCATCCATTGTTGACGGGGATTAATAGCCAATAGCGGTC
>JNSJ01000007.1_pt1 | contig 23477 bp, 24 predicted proteins | sample 210671 | NCBI WGS metagenome assembly JNSJ01 (sample SAMN02808683, study PRJNA238866) | freshwater metagenome | biome: fresh water; feature: freshwater reservoir; material: water; isolation source: water column of the freshwater reservoir Embalse de Amadorio in Spain | place: Spain: Valencia ... | reverse complement strand
CGCCATCCTCGAAAATGGACCCGCCACTGCGGTGTCATTGGCTTCAAAGCTACACATAACCCCGGCGGGAATTCGCAGGCATTTAGATAACTTAATTGCTGAAGGTGTTTTGACTGCTCGTGAACCATTCACAAGTGCAAAAGATTCAAGAGGACGTGGGCGTCCATCAAAAGTTTTTGTTATGACAGATCTTGGTCGTGAAAAATTTGAACACACTTATGACGATCTGGCGGTATCAGCTCTGCGATTTATGGCATCAAAGGGCGATAAGACATTAGTAAAAGAGTTCGCTCGAAATCGCGCGGAAGAAATCACGAAACGTGCAGCCCAGATTCTTGCTAACAAGAAGAATCTAAGCGAGAAGAGCGAAGCGCTAGCAACATTCTTAACTGGCGAAGGTTACGCAGCAAATAATCATTCCCAAGGAATTGGCGAAGAGCTTTGCCAAAATCATTGTCCGATTGCTCACGTTGCATCACAATTTCCAGAACTCTGTGAAGCTGAAACCCAAGCCTTCTCCGAATTACTCGGTACCCACGTTCAAAGACTTGCCACCATCGCTCATGGCGACGGTGTTTGCACCACGTTTATACCAAACCCAAAAAACCTAAGTAAATCCGGAAAGCGAGCTTAATATGAGTGATGTTTTAGCAAAGAACCCTGGACTAGAGGGAATCGGAAATTATGAATTCGGCTGGTCAGACAAGAACGATGTGGGTGCCAACTCTCGCCGTGGTCTAAACGAAGAAGTTGTACGCGATATTTCATCAAAGAAGAGCGAACCGCAATGGATGTTGGATTTGCGACTAAAAGGTTTAAGCCTTTTCGAGAAGAAGCCAATGCCTACTTGGGGATCTGACTTAACTGGAATTTTCTTCGACACAATCAAGTATTTCGTGCGATCAACCGAGAAGCAGGCAACATCATGGGAAGACCTACCTGATGACATTAAAAATACTTACGATCGTCTAGGAATTCCTGAGGCAGAGAAGCAACGTCTAGTTTCAGGTGTTGCGGCTCAATATGAATCAGAAGTTGTTTATCACTCGATCCGTGAAGATTTAGAAGCTCAGGGAGTTATCTTTGTTGACACCGATACTGGACTTCGTGAACATGAAGAATTGTTCAAGGAGTATTTCGGAACTGTTATCCCGGTTGGCGATAACAAGTTCGCAGCGCTGAATACTTCTGTATGGTCTGGCGGTTCATTTATCTATATTCCAAAGGGCGTAAAGGTTGATATTCCGTTGCAGGCATATTTCCGCATCAATACCGAAAATATGGGTCAGTTCGAACGCACCTTGATTATTGCGGATGAAGATTCATATGTGCATTATGTTGAAGGTTGCACAGCGCCTATTTACTCTTCAGATTCTCTACACAGTGCAGTAGTAGAAATTATTATCAAAAAGGGTGCCCGTGTTCGTTATACGACTATTCAGAACTGGTCGAACAACGTTTACAACCTAGTAACAAAGCGTGCTACATGTGCTGAAGGTGCAACCATGGAATGGATTGATGGAAACATCGGTTCCAAGGTAACCATGAAGTATCCAGCTGTTATGTTGATGGGCCCACATTCAAAGGGCGAGACTCTTTCAATTGCTTTTGCAGGCGAAGGTCAACATCAAGATGCTGGTGCAAAGATGGTTCACGCAGCCCCACACACTTCATCAACAATTATTTCTAAGTCAGTAGCGCGCGGAGGTGGCCGAACTTCGTATCGCGGACTTGTTCAAATAAACGAGGGTGCTCATCACTCTAAATCAACAGTGAAGTGTGATGCGCTACTTGTCGATTCAATTTCTAGATCAGACACCTACCCTTATGTCGATGTTCGTGAAGATGATGTTTCGATGGGTCACGAAGCGACGGTTTCGAAGATTAGCGATGATCAACTCTTCTATTTGATGTCGCGTGGTCTAGGCGAAGATGAAGCTATGGCCATGATTGTTCGTGGCTTCATCGAGCCAATCGCTCGCGAACTTCCAATGGAATACGCACTGGAACTTAACCGTTTAATTGAAATGCAGATGGAAGGTGCAGTTGGTTAATGAGCACTTTAACCACAAATTATTTAGCACCAACCGGTAGGGAAGAAGCTTGGCGCTTCACTCCTCTTGCCAGAGTCGGTGGCTTGCTTGATTCGGCTGTCGCAGTTAGTAGCGTCAACAGCATCAAGACAGTCAACTCGCAAAATGGTGTGAAACTAACTGTTAAAAGTGTGGGCGATCAACCTGCGATTTCGACAAGTGATGATTTGGCCACTATCCGAGCTCGTGAAGTTGTAACCGAAGTTTCTCATATTGAAATAGCTGCAAATGCCCAGTTAGAACGACCTCTGCTTCTGGAACGTGCAAATCTAACTGGTAAGCCTCAAGCGTCTCGCACCTTAATCACCTGCGGCGCTAACTCACATGCAACGATAATTCTCAATAATTCTGGCAATGCGATTCTGTCAGATGAGATTGAATTTGAATTATCTCAAGGCTCAACGCTCACCTTTGTCTCACTTCAAGAGTGGAGCAGCAAAGCTATTCACCTTGGGCGTCAGCACGCAATTATCGCGAAGGATGCAACTTTCAATTCGATAGTTGTAACAGTTGGTGGATCTCTAGTGAGGTTATTGCCAACCGTTGAATACAGTGGCCCTGGTTCAAGCGCTGATTTACAAGGCTTATATTTTGCGACCGACGGTCAACACTTAGAACATCGCCTTCATGTCGATCACAATGTTCCTAATGCCAAGAGCCGGGTAAATTACAAGGGCGCTCTTGCTGGCGATAAAGCACACACAGTTTGGATCGGGGATGTGTATATCCGTTCAAATGCTGAAGGAACTGACACTTACGAACTAAATCGAAACTTACTTCTTTCAGATGGTGCTCGGGCAGATTCAGTTCCGAATCTAGAGATTGAAACTGGCGAGATCGTAGGCGCTGGTCACGCAAGCACAACTGGTCGCTTTGATGATGAACAACTTTTCTATCTCTCTTCTCGCGGAATTCCAGCTGAGATTGCTAGACGACTTGTTATTCGTGGTTTCTTTGCTGAAATTGTCGGCAAAATCAAGGATGAAGAGATTGAAAACCGCCTTATGGATCGCATCGATGCCGAACTTGCAAAGGTTGGCGCGTAATGGTCAACATTTCATTTGAATCACTTGTAGATAGCAAGCCGGTAAAAATTGATTTAGATGGGACACCGGTTTGTGTTACTCGAATCGGGGACGAAGTCTTTGCGATTGCTGACACGTGTTCGCACTCGGAAGCTTCGCTATCTGAAGGTGATGTAACTAATTTCAAGATTGAATGTTGGCTACACGGCGCCGAGTTCGATCTCAGGACTGGGGAAGTAGCAACTCCGCCAGCATCAATTCCAGTTGAAACTTTCGAAGTAAAACGCAGTGGCGATGAATTAACTATTTCCAGCAGAAAATCTGCAGAAGGCTAAGGGGAGAAAATGAGCACATTAGATATCAAGGGATTGCAAGTATCGATAGCAACTGAGGCCGGCTTTACAGAAATTCTTAAGGGCGTTGATTTAACAATCAAGTCTGGTGAAACCCACGCAATCATGGGACCGAATGGTTCAGGCAAATCAACTCTTGCTTACTCAATTGCAGGACACCCAAAATACACAATCACAGGTGGATCAGTCACTCTCGATGGCGTTGACGTGTTAGCCATGTCAGTAGATGAGCGAGCTAAAGCAGGTCTATTTCTTGCGATGCAATATCCAGTTGAAGTTCCTGGCGTTTCTGTAACAAACTTCTTGCGTACAGCAGCAACCGCAATACGTGGTGAAGCACCCAAGGTTCGTACCTGGGTTGGGGAAGTTAAAGAGGCAATGAAATCTCTTAACATGGATCCAAATTTTGCGGAACGAAATGTGAATGAAGGATTCTCTGGTGGCGAGAAGAAGCGCCATGAAATTCTGCAACTTGAACTCTTGAAACCAAAGTTTGCAATCTTGGATGAGACTGATTCTGGACTTGACGTTGACGCACTTCGAATTGTTTCCGAAGGAGTAAATCGCGTAAAGGGAAATAGTGATTTAGGAATCATGTTGATCACTCACTACACAAGAATCCTTCGCTACATCAAGCCAGATTTCGTGCACGTCTTTTCTGCAGGAAAGATCGTTGAAGCAGGCGGCCCAGAACTAGCTGACAAGCTAGAAGAGAAGGGTTATGCAGAGTACACAACTGCATAATTGATGAAACCTATATTTTCCCCAGCAGAGATTCGGAGAGATTTCCCAATCTTCTCCAAAGTCATGCGAGGTGGAAATCGTCTGGTGTATCTCGACAGCGGCGCGACAAGTCAGAAACCCCGCCAAGTTTTAGATGCCGAACGGAATTTTTATGAGCACAGTAATGCCGCTGTTCATAGAGGTGCGCACTTACTGGCTGAAGAAGCGAGCATTGCATATGAAGGTGCAAGGCAGGTCCTTGCCGATTTTCTTAATGCAGAACTGGATGAAGTAATTTTCACCAAGAGTGCCACCGAAAGCATCAATGCCCTTGCATATTCTTTTGGAAACAGTGCAAATGGCTCGCGCTTTGCATTGAAACCAGGTGACCGAATCGTGGTTTCAGAAATAGAACATCATGCAAATCTGATTCCTTGGCAGCAGTTAGCAAAGCGCACCGGGGCCGAATTAGTCTGGTTCTCTGTCGACTCTGAAGGTCGATTAGATCTGAGCAACCTTGAAGAATTGATTAATCCATCCACGAAAATAGTTGCGATAACTCATCAATCAAATGTGTTAGGAACCATCGTTCCGTTAAAGGATATTGTTTCGCGAGCGCACTCAGTAGGTGCAGTTGTTGTCCTTGATGCTTGTCAGTCAGCACCTCACTTTGCAATCGACGTTAAAGCGCTTGAAATAGATTTTCTGGCTTTCTCCGCACATAAAGCTCTGGGCCCAACCGGAATTGGAATTTTGTGGGGGAGAAGTGAGTTCTTAAATTCAATGGAACCATTTTTAACGGGTGGTTCGATGATTGAGTCAGTAACAATGACGGAAGCTAAATGGGCGGCGTCACCTAAGCGATTTGAAGCAGGTGTTCCAAATATGGCTCAGGCGGTTGGTTTTGCTGCCGCTATAGATTACTTGAACGAACTAGGCATGGATAACGTTGCAAAGCACGAGCAGGATCTAACTGCCTACGCGCTTAAGAAATTTCTGCAATTGGATAAGGTCGAAGTAATAGGGCCCAAGAACAATATTGATCGCGGTTCAGTTATATCTTTCACAATAGATGGAATTCATCCACATGATGTTGGTCAAGTTCTAGATCAATATGGCGTTGCGGTTCGGACCGGGCACCATTGTGCGTGGCCACTTATGCGCAAGCTGGGACTTGTCGGAACCACTAGAGCTTCGTTCTATGTCTACAACGATGAAGCTGATGTCGATGCTTTGATTGATTCAATTCTCGAAGCTCAGAAATACTTTAAGGTTTAACATGGAACTTGATTCGTTATATCAGGAAGTGATTCTCGATCACTACAAGCACCCTTTGAATAAGAAGTTAAGCCCGACATTTACGGCGCAGGTCCATCACGTTAATCCAAGTTGTGGCGATGAGATAACGTTGAATGTGAACATAACTGATGGAATTGTCACTAACGTTTCTTGGGATGGCGTTGGCTGCTCTATTTCGCAGGCAAGCACTTCGATAGCTAGCGATTTAATGACGGGTAAAAATTTGAAAGAAGCCCTCAAGATAGTTGATTCTTTCTCTGACCTGATGAGCAGCAAGGGAACTATGGCTGGTAATGAAGATATTCTTGAAGATGGCGTAGCGTTGGCTGGTGTCTCCAAGTTCCCGGCTCGTATAAAATGTGCCCTATTAGGGTGGATGGCTTTTAAAGATGCAGCAATTCAGAGTTCGAAAAACTAAGGAGAAATATGAGCAGCGCTAATACAACTTTGGATGACATAACAGAGGCCATGAAAGATGTGATAGATCCAGAATTGGGTATCAATGTAATTGATCTTGGTCTGGTTTATGACATGCGTCTTGATGAAAATAACGTTGCGATTCTCGATATGACGCTAACTTCAGCGGCTTGCCCACTGCAAGACGTGATTGAGGATCAGACTCACCAGGTATTGGCTGATATAACTTCTGATGTAAAAATCAATTGGGTTTGGATGCCACCTTGGGGTCCAGGAAAAATTTCTGATGATGGTCGCGAGCAACTGCGGGCGATTGGGTTCACGGTTTAATTAGTGTCGATGCATGGCCAGTGGATGGCCTTAAGATCGATGAGTTCAGATCAATCGGTTAAGCACCAAAAGTTAAAGGCCGGGACCCTAAAAAGAATTTTTAGTTTCGCACTTCCGTATCGTAAATTTCTAGCGATTTTTATTTTCACAGTCATTATCGATGCAATACTGGTTGTAGCCACGCCGCTTTTATTGCGCTCGTTAGTTGATGAAGGTGTGATTCCAGGTCGTCCTGACGTTGTCACAAGATATGCGCTAATTGTTGCTGCCCTAGCGATTGGTGATGCCGCATTCAGCATGTTAGGTCGATGGTTCTCAAGCCGCATTGGGGAAGGTCTAATTTACGATCTTCGTAGTCAAGTCTTCGAGCATGTTCAGAAGCAATCCATTGCATTCTTTACCAGAACTCAGACCGGTTCACTAATTTCTAGAATTAACAGTGATGTCATTGGAGCACAGCAGGCGTTTACATCGACACTTTCTGGCATAGTCAGCAATTCGCTGACTCTTCTTCTGGTTGTAATCGCGATGCTTACGCTCTCTTGGCAGATAACCCTGGTCTCTCTGGTTCTGCTTCCAGTTTTCATCATCCCAACAAAATGGATAGGTAGAAAGCTTGCAAATTACACAAGGCAGTCCTTTGATTTGAACGCCGAAATGTCTTCGACCATGACTGAAAGATTCAATGTCTCTGGCGCACTGCTCGTTTCGCTGTACGGAGATCGGGTTGCCGAAGCTAGCAATTTCCGAGGCCGGGCTCGGCGAGTAGCGGACATGGGTATAAAGATTGCGATGCTCAACCGCATTTTCTTCATAGCAATGACTTCAGTTGCAGCAATCGCAACTTCCTTCGCATACGGAATTGGTGGACACCTAGCAATTAACAAGGAAATTACTATTGGAACTCTGCTTGCGATAACAGCTCTTCTTGCTCGTCTATATGGACCGCTGACCTCACTTTCAAACATTCGAGTCGATGTGATGTCAGCGCTAGTTTCTTTTGAGCGAGTATTTGAAGTTTTGGATCTGAAACCGATGGTTACAGATCCTGCTAATCCAAAATCGATTCCTCAAGCCATACCTACAGTTGAATTTTCTAAGGTGAGTTTTACTTACCCAAAGGCAAATGAGATATCAATTGCCTCACTAGAAGGCGCAGCAGTAGCTGAAACTACAGATACGGAAGCAGTTCTAGAACAAGTCTCCTTTATCTGCAAGCCTGGAACACTGACTGCAATTGTTGGCCCTTCAGGGGCTGGCAAAAGCACAATCTCTGGTTTATTACCAAGACTTTATGATGTAACAGAAGGATCGATATCAATAAATGGAGTTGATATTCGAGACACAACGATTCTGGAACTTCGATCTCTGATCGGAATCGTCACTCAAGATTCTCATATGCTTCACGAGAGCATCGCGGAAAATCTTCGCTATGCAAAGGTAGACGCTACGGAAAATGAAATATGGTCCGCTTGTGATGCCGCACAAATTGGTGAATTTATTCGGACCCTTCCAAATGGATTAGACACTGTGGTTGGCGAGCGAGGTCACAGATTATCTGGCGGAGAAAAACAACGGTTAGCGATAGCAAGATTGTTGTTGAAGAAGCCACAGATAGTTGTCCTTGATGAGGCTACGGCACATCTAGATTCCGAGAATGAGGCCTTGGTCCAGAACGCTCTTGCTAGCGCCTTGGCGGGGAGAACAAGCATCGTCGTCGCACACCGACTATCAACAATTGTCCAAGCAGATCAAATTTTAGTTTTAGAGAACGGAAAGATAGTTGAATCAGGAAAGCATGATGAACTAGTGGCAAAAGGCGGTTTATATTTCGACCTTTACCAGAGACAATCTCTTGGTTTCACGGAACAGTAAGAATCTTCCAATAATCGCAAGAAGTGCGAAGGCCAACCACTGAACCCCATAGGCATAATGCGGACCATTCGATAGTTCTGGCAATTCGATTTCGGTTAGCGGCTCCACCTTTCCATCAGGACTTCCCAGTAGATCTAGGTAATAAGCATTTGCTTCAACACCTTGAAGTTTGGTTATGGATTCGGGTTTCTCGTTAGAAGTTCTTGTAACAAAGAACGATCCTTGCAACTGCCGACTTAAATTCTCGGATCTAATTCGAGCAATTATCTCTAAGTTCTCAATCGAAATGGGCTCCACTACGGGAGGGGTAGCCGCATTCGGACCAGCTGCAACCCAGCCCCGATCCACCCAGAAATTTTCACCATTGGAAGCAGTGAACAAGGTCAGAACTTCAAATCCAAACTTTCCTTCGTAGTATCGATTGCGAACAAGCTCTTGCTTATCTTGAGAGAAATTGCCCTGCAAGGTTATTTTGCGCCACTGGTTATTTACGGGATCCAAATTCTCAATATCAGCCATAGTAAGACTAGGTAAATCTAAATTTGCTGAAATGACTCTGTTTGTTGCTGATTGACTTGCGCCTCTACTAAATTGCCATTGGGCAGCGAATAAACATACTGCTACTAGAACCAATGCGATGAAACTCTGTAGAAGTGAGACTGGATTAAAAAAGCGCTTCACCAGTTAGTTGCTTCCGATTTCCTTTGGCCCCTTGTTAAGCACTGTCGCCTGACCTCGAATGCTTTCTCGTCCCGCATTCGCAACGACGACTGCTATGTATGGAAGCACCACAGCGCCAAATAACGCAATCCAACGATATGGACTAGGTAAAACAACAGCGAGAATAAAACAAGCTGTTCTTATCATCATTGAAATAAAGTATTTTCGTGCCCTAGAGGATTGATCTATCGATAGTGGCTGGCCAACATTCGAAATTGAAGCCGATACTGATTTCGCAGGACCCTCTGGATTTGTCGCCATGGGATAACTGTATGCCGATGAGCATAAAATTTCGCATTGGCGTCAGTGTGGATATTTTGCTACGCAGTAGTAACAGGTAAGTTTCTCCCATGACATCTGATTCGAAAGTTGCCTTGATTACGGGCGGAAACCGGGGAATCGGCCTTGCGATAGCTAAAAAATTTAAGTCAGATGGCTATCAGGTTGTTATTACTCTTCGCTCAGGTTCTGCGCCCGATGGCTTTGATTCCGTAATTATGGATGTCGCAGATAGCGAAAGTGTTAACTCTGCAGTTTCAAGCGTCGAAGCGAAATTTGGAAAGATAGATGTTTTGGTTGCTAATGCTGGAATAACCAAAGATGGCTTGGTCATGCGAATGAGTGACGAAGATTTCGATTCAGTGATCAACACTAATTTGAATGGTGCTTTCAGGGTCGCCCGCGCCTGTACCAGAGGGATGATGAAACAGAAGTCAGGTCGAATGATTTTTATTGGCTCAGTTGTTGGAATGCTCGGTTCGGCAGGCCAAGTGAACTACGCCGCAACGAAGAGTGGACTGATTGGAATGGCGCGAAGTTTTGCCCGTGAACTTGGTAGCCGTGGAATTACGGCGAATGTCGTGGCCCCAGGATTTGTAGAAACTGAGATGACTGCCGTTCTCGATGAGAAGCGAAAAACCGAAATTAGTGCAGCGGTTCCACTTGGAAGATTTAGTTCGGCAGATGAGATTGCTGGAGTGGTAGCTTTCTTGGCATCACCAGAAGCGGGTTATATAACTGGAGCGGTTATTCCAGTTGATGGCGGATTGGGAATGGGGCACTGATGGGAATTCTTGCTGGCAAGAATGTGTTAGTTACCGGAGTCCTCACTGAATCGTCAATCGCTTTTCACATTGCACGGATAGCTCAAGAAGAGGGTGCGAATGTTGTGCTTACATCTTTTGGCAGAGCCCTAAGTATCACAAATCGAATCGCAACCAGGCTGCCAAAGCCAGCTCCAGTTTTGGAATTAGATGTTACTAACGTTGAACATTTAGATAGATTGGCATCGTTAGTAAAAGAGCACCTCCCACATCTAGATGGAGTAGTTCATTCAATAGGTTTCGCACCAGAAGCAGCGTTGGGTGGTAATTTCCTAAATACAACTTGGGAAGATGTTGCGACCGCGGTTCACGTTTCTACATTCTCATATAAATCACTTGCTATGGCTTGCAAGCCGCTTTTCAATAGTGAAGCTGGTGCTTCGATTGTTGGTCTGACGTTTGACGCAACAGTTGCTTGGCCAAAGTATGACTGGATGGGCGTAGCTAAGGCAGGCCTGGAATCTGCAAACCGATATTTGGCACGTGATCTCGGATCTGAAAATATTCGCTGCAACTTAATTGCAGCTGGACCCATTAAGACTATGGCTGCGAAATCAATTCCCGGTTTTCAAGAATTTGAAGATGTTTGGAATGAACGGGCGCCATTGTTCTGGGATGTCGCGGATCCAGTCCCGGCAGCCCAAGGGGCGGTTGCCCTGCTCTCTCCATTTTTCCCAAAAACTACGGGTGAAATCATCCATGTAGACGGGGGCGTTCACGCAATCGGTAGCTGATTTCTGGATACCGAGATCCTGAGGTAACCTTGCGCAATCAAGTGGAGCTAGTCGCTCCCACCTTTATTGCTTCGGCGAATTGGTCATTACAGGTTTTTAAACCTGCATTTGCGACTGTCTCCACCTGCTTCTAAAGAACTTCAAAAAAGGAAGCGATTAACCAGGGGGGAGAAGTTATCAGCACTGAACCAAGAATCAACGATCGGATTCGCGTTCCGCAAGTTCGTCTGATTGGTTTTTCCGGTGAGCAAGTAGGCGTTGTCGATATCGATACTGCATTAAAAATGGCAGATGAAGTCGGTTTAGATCTTGTCGAGATTGCGCCAGAAGCCCAACCTCCGGTTTGTAAAGTGATGGATTTCGGAAAGTATAAATACGAAATCGCACAAAAAGCTCGTGAGGCAAGACAGAACCAGACACATATTGTTGTTAAGGAAATGCGGTTACGACCAAAGATTGAGCCACACGATTATGAAACCAAGAAAACACATATCGAACGTTTTCTAAAGGGTGGCGACAAGGTTAAGGTGACAATTCAATTCCGTGGACGTGAGCAAGCTAGACCAGAAATCGGTTATCGCTTACTTATGAAACTCGCTGAAGAATTATCCGAAGTAGCTTTTGTTGAATTCGCTCCTAAGCAAGAGGGGCGAAATATGACAATGGTTTTAGGAACGAATGTAAAGAAGGGCCAGTCAGTTTCGCAGCAAAAAGCCGCGAAGGCAGCTAGCCGTAAGAAAGAAGTAGTAGAAGAAGTAACAGAAGCTTAAAAAGTTTTAGTAAACAACTAACTGGGAGGTTAGCGAATGCCAAAGATGAAGACCCATAGCGGTGCGAAGAAGACGTTCCGTTTAACCGGAACTGGCAAGGTCATGCACGAGCGTGCAGGAAAGCGCCACCTTCTCGAGCACAAATCATCTCGCGTAACACGTCGTCTTAGCGGCGATTCAGTAGCTAAGGCACCAAACTCATTCACCGCCAAGCGCATGCTCGGCTTGAAATAACAGTAAGGAATAAACCATGGCAAGAGTAAAACGTGGCGTTCACGCCGCAAAGAAGCGTCGCACAACACTTGAGCGCGCAGCCGGATATCGTGGTCAACGTTCCCGTCTGTTCTCAAAAGCAAAAGAGCAAGTTACTCACTCACTTGTATATGCATTTAATGATCGTAAAGATAAGAAAGGTGACTTCCGTCGTCTTTGGATTCAACGCATCAATGCCGGAACACGTGCCAACGGAATGACTTATAACCGTTTCATCCAAGGTTTAAAGAGTGCTGGTGTTGAAGTTGATCGCCGTATTCTTTCCGAGCTCGCAACTAACGATCCAGCTGCATTTGCTGCTTTAGTTGAAGTAGCTCGCAAGCACGTCGTAAATGCCTAATAACCAAATTACGAGCCTTCAGTCTCCGCACGTCGCGAGAGTGAAGGCTCTTTTGGGTTCTCGTGGCAAGAAAATTCGAGCGTCCGAACGCGAATTTATTGCTGATGGGATTCAAAGTGTTCGCGAAGTCTTATCTCCAAGTTTTGATGATGCACCGGCACTTCTCCATCTCTATGTAACCGAAAAAGGTTATACAAAATTACAGAGTGAAATAGATAGTGCAGTTCTTGATGGGGCTCCGGTTGTTCATGTTTCTGATGCCGTGATGGATGAGATGGCTGAAACCGAATCGCCACAAGGAATCCTGGCGCTCTGTAAATTCACTGAAATCACGCTCTATAAAGTTAAGCAGCGTCAGACTAAGAAGATTGCCTATTTCTGGGAGCTTCAAGATCCCGGTAATTCAGGTACCGTAATTAGAACGGCGGAGGCACTTGGTTTCGATGCCGTTATTTTCTCAAAGAATAGCGTCGATGTTTATTCACCAAAGACAGTGAGAGCAACCGTAGGTGCGTTATGGCATATTCCCGTTGTTGAAAACATTGATGTAGAAGAGCTAATCGAATTTGCTAGCAGCGAAGGCTTCTTTACTGTTGCATTCGCGGGAGATAGCACGGGATCAATTCTTGAGCTTGAGAAGAGTGAGAAAACTATTCTTATTTTTGGCAACGAGGCTCGTGGGCTTCCGGATATTGCTGGCGTCTCGGCTCGAGTCTCAATTCCGATGAAAGGCAAGTCAGAGAGTTTAAATGTGGCAAGCGCAGCCGCAATCGCGATGTTTGAGGTTGGAATTCGGTAGGATTTCGCCATTATGTCGATAAGCATCGCAGAGGTTGAAGAGAGTGCAGCTAGTGCACTTAGCGCGATTGCTGGAGCAAAAGATCTTGCAGAGTTAAAAGTTGTAAAAATTGAGCATCTTGGTGACAAATCTGGGCTATCAAAAGCGAGCCAGGCTCTAGGAAAAGTTCCGGCAGAAGAGAAAGCATCATTCGGCAAAATAGTAGGAGAAGCAAAAGCTAAAGTTTCAGCGGCTTTTGAAGCGCGGATCAAAGTTCTGGAAGCTGATCGTGATGCTCGCGTTCTGATTGAAGAGCGGGTAGATGTAACTCTGCCAGCCACGAACATTCCAAAGGGCGGACTGCACCCACTAACGATTCTTACAAATGAGATTTCAGATCTTTTCTTGGGCTTGGGTTATCGCGTAGCCGAAGGTCCGGAACTCGAAGCTGAGTGGCTGAATTTTGATGCTTTAAACATTCCGGCAGACCATCCGGCGCGAACAATGCAGGACACATTTTTTATCGAGCCGCTAGATTCAAGGTTGGTTCTGCGAACTCATACCTCACCGGTTCAAATTCGAACAATGCTCGAGAACAAGCCGCCAATTTATGTTATTTGTCCCGGACGTACATATCGCGCAGATGAATTGGATGCGACGCACACTCCAGTCTTTAGTCAGGTAGAAGGTCTCGTGATTGATCGTGGAATCACAATGGCAGATTTAAAGGGGACGCTCGATTATTTTGCTCAAAGCATCTTTGGACCTGACGTGGTTACTAGATTGCGGCCATCATTTTTCCCATTCACCGAACCAAGTGCGGAAGTTGACTTCTTTTTCAATGGCCGTTGGATTGAATGGGGTGGTTGCGGAATGGTGAATCCAAAAGTTCTTGAAGTCTGCGGGATAGATACAAAGGAATTTTCTGGGTTTGCTTTTGGAATGGGACTCGAGCGCACACTTATGGTTCGCCACGGAATTACCGACATGCACGACATCGTTGAGGGCGACATTCGTTTCACTCGTAGCTTTGGATTGGGAATCAAATGAAGATTCCGCTTTCGTGGGTTCGAGAATTCGTAGAACTTCCAGCCAAAATATCCAACTCTGATTTAGAAGATGCCTTCGTTCGAGTTGGTTTTGAAGTAGAAGAGATTATTGAAGCGGGCTCTGATTTAACTGGCCCACTTGTAGTGGCCAAAGTTGAGTCAATCGAGGAACTTTCAGGCAACAAAAAGCCAATTAGATACGTTGGTCTTGATTGCGGTGAGAGCAATACCCGGTATGTAATCTGCGGAGCCACCAACTTTAAAGTAGGGGATTTGGTAGTGGCAGCGCTACCCGGAGCAGTGCTTCCAAATAATTTTGCGATATCCGCTCGAGAAACTTACGGTAAGACAAGTAACGGAATGATCTGCTCATCCCGCGAACTCGGATTGAGCGACGAGCATTCTGGAATTATCGTATTGCCAGCAGACTCCGCAAAGCCGGGAGCCGATGCAATATCACTTTTGGAAATCAGTGATGTAATCGTTGATGCAGCTGTAAACCCTGATCGCGGATATGCGCTTTCAATCAGAGGTCTGGCTCGCGAGTTAGCGGCCTCCTTAAATCTTAAATATTTAGACCCAATTACAAGAGTTGATGCAAGTAAGTATCAAGTTAATAAAGAGGGAGTTCAAGTTAGCGTTGATGATCCATCTGCGCTATCAATTGTTTTCATACGCAGCATTTCAGGTTTCGATGCATCGGCTCCCACACCAATCTGGATGAGTCGCAGAATTGAAAAGTGCGGCATGAGATCGATTTCGCTAGCTGTAGATATTACAAACTATGTCATGCTCGAACTAGGGCAGCCCCTTCACGCCTTTGATTCATCAAAAGTCGACGGCTCATTAATCATTAAGCGGGCTGGAGATAGTTTGAAGTTCAAGACCTTAGATGGCCAGGAACGTAAACTCGATAAGGAAGATTTAGTGGTGGCCGATAAGAAAGGGCCACTTGCACTTGCTGGAGTTATGGGAGGCGCAAGCTCCGAAGTTACAAGTTCAACAACTTCTATTGCGCTGGAAGCCGCTCGCTTCGATCCGGTCTCAATTGCAAGAGGATCGAGAAGACATAAGTTGTCTTCGGAAGCATCTCGCAGACTTGAACGTGGTGTTGATCCTTCACTGGCAGAGATTTCCTCCGCACGTGCAATTGATTTAATGATTGAACTTGGGGGCGCGCGACATATTGGTTCAGCCAAATCAGGGGAGCCAAAGTTCGCACCAGTCGTCACCTTTGATCCCAACTTTGTCTCACAGTATCTAGGAACAAACGTTGCACTTGAGGAGGTCGAAGAGAAGCTCAATGTAGTTGGTTGCGCAATTTCCAAAAAATCAGATATCCAGTGGTCAATAACTCCACCATCCTGGCGAGCCGATTTACTACTTGGTCCTGATTTGGTGGAAGAAGTCGCAAGAATGATTGGTTATCAACGTATTCCCTCAAAGCTTCCGATCGGGAAAAGCGGAGCGCAATTAACTCCGGCCCAGATTAGAAAGAGATCAACAGCGAATTATTTAGCGAGTAAAGGATTCTCCGAGGTCTATAACTCACCATTTGTTAATCCAAACTTTGTTGCCGATCTCGGCTTCACTGGTGATCGTGCAAAGAGTTTTAAACTTGCCAATCCGATGTCGGAAGAATTCCCAGATTTACGAACCCACTTGCTTCCGGGTTTGTTGCTAACGGCGGTTCGCAATCAAGGCCGAGGCGCAAAAGACATCGCTATCTTTGAGATTGGCTCAGTGTTTAGAAATACCGAGAAACTTGAGAGTCCTGGTCTAGTAGGAGTAGATGCGGTTCCAAGCGAAAAGATTAAGACAAGTATTTACAAGAGTGTGCCAAACCAACCTCTTCATGTCGGGGCAGTTGTAGCAGGAAAGCTTTCAGCAGATAGCTGGCACACCAAGGGCGAGAAATTTACTTGGGTTGAAGCAATCGGTTTCGCTCGTTCAATTGTCGAAAACACAGGCAGTGTCACAACTACGGTCCCATCTGATTTCGCTCCTTGGCATCCTGGCCGTTGCGCAGAGATTCAGATAGATGGAAAACCAGTTGGTCATGCGGGAGAGTTGCACCCACGTGTAATTTCGTTGCTTGGTTTGCCTGAGAGATCTTGTGCTTTTGTAGTAGTGCTTAGCGCTATTCCGTTTTTAGAATCGAAGAAGGCCAAGTCTCTTGTGACAATGCCACCAGCGATTCAAGATATTTCATTAATCGTCCACGAATCTATTCCTGCGGCCTCGGTTGAGAAAGCATTACGGGAGGGTGCAGGCGATCTCCTAGAGAGCATTTCGTTATTTGATAGATACGAGAAGGTCGAAGATGGGAAAGTCTCTCTGGCTTTCACCCTGGTCTTTAGGGCAACTGATCGGACTCTCACGGCTGACGAGGTCTCCAAGTTTCGACAGGCGGCTACCGAATCTGCTACTAAAAAATACGGGGCGGTATTAAGGGCTTAGGATTGCGCATAAATATGCATGCATTTGCATAAATATACATTTAGGATATGATTAACCCATGAAAATTGGGGTAGTTGGTGCCAGCGGTTACGCTGGTGGAGAGCTTCTGAGAATTCTTGCCGGGCACGATAAATTCAAAGTTGTTTATGCAAGCGCTGGCGCAAACGCCGGAGAGCTAATCACCTCTATCCATCCACAACTAATCTCTTATTCTGGCGAAAAATTTGCTGCGACCAATATCTCTGAGATCAATAAATGTGATCTGGTTTTCCTTGCCCTTCCGCATGGTGAATCCGGTTCCTTAATTCCTCAGATTGCAGAATCCGTAAAGGTAGTAGACCTTGGTGCTGACTTCCGTCTCGAAAATCATAGCGCCTGGGCGAAATACTATTCAGGAGAATATGCAGGCAAGCTTGTTTATGGGCTACCTGAAGTAGGAGGTAACAAAAAGCTAATTTCAGCGTCAAACCGGGTCGCCAATCCGGGTTGTTATGCAACCGCAATCATTCTAGGAAGTGCGCCAGCAGTATCTTCAAACTTAGTTGAGAACCAGAATTTCATCTCGGTCGCCGCTAGCGGTACAACCGGTGCTGGTAGAAATGCAAAAATCAATCTTTCGGCTAGCGAAGTTATGAACAACATGGGTTCTTACAAGTTCGGTGGTGTTCATCAACACACACCAGAAATCGAAGAGTGCCTAAGCGCTATAGGAGATTCTCCGGTTAAGTTTTCATTTACGCCAATCCTGGCTCCAATGCCAAGGGGCATTTTGGCGACTGTAAGTTCGCAGTTGAAGAAGATAATTTCAACAGATCAAGCACATCAAGTTTATTCTGGCTATTACTCGAAATCTGATTTTGTTAAAGTGCTGCCAATCGGAGAGCTCCCGCAGACTTCGATGACTATAGGAACCAATTTTGCATTCTTGCAAGTTGCGGTTGACGAGCATGCTAATCGCTTGATGGTATCTGTCGCGATTGATAATTTGGGCAAGGGTGCGGCTGGCCAGGCAATTCAGAATGCGAATTTGATGTGTGGTTATCCAGAAACAACCGGACTAAATCAGTTAGCTGCTAAGTAATGATTCTCTTCAAATACGGGGGTCATGCAATCTCAGATGACCAGGGGATAGATCCAGTCCTTTCGCTTCTGTCAAAGCAAATTAAAGCAGGCAAGAAGATTGTCATTGTTCATGGTGGTGGTCCAGCAATCAACAAAGAGTTAGAAATTCATGGTGTGAAAAGCGAGATGATCGGAGGATTGCGCAAAACTACACCCGAAGTTTTCGCGATCGTTCAGCGCACTTTATGTGGGGAAGTTCAGAGGAAGTTGGTTAATCAGTTAATCGCTCTCGGAGTGAATGCCGTGGGTTTAACGGCTGGAGATGGGGATGTAACTCGCGCCAAAATATCGAAGCCAGAGCTTGGTTTAGTGGGCGAAGTTGTTTCGGTAAATCCTGACTATCTGATTGCCCAGATGGATCTTGGTATCACTCCGGTGATCTCACCAGTTTCGATTACTACTGATGGACAAGCAGTGAATATGAATGCTGACATTATTGCTGGCGCAATCGGTGGGGCGCTAAACGTTGATTCAGTGCTCTTCTCAACCGATGTTTCAGGTATATATCGCAATTGGCCTGATAAAGATTCCTTGATTCAGAACATTAGCATCATTGAACTTTCTGAAATTTCAAAGACGCTCGAAGGTGGAATGATCCCAAAGGCAGAATCAGCAATCAATGCAATTAAATCTGGAGCAAAGAAAGTCCAGATTTTTGATGGTCGAGAAGTTTCTAGCGTTGAACTTGCACTTCATGGCGAAGGTGGAACGTTGGTGTCACCTTGACTAACAAAAACCAATTGCTGCAAGAGCGTTGGAAATCTTCGCTGCAAAACAACTACGGAACTCCGGAGATTTCTCTCGTCAAAGGGCTAGGGGCTCAAGTTTGGGACGCCGATGGAAATGAGTATCTAGATTTTCTTGGTGGAATCGCAACAAACATTCTGGGCCATGCCCACCCAGCTCTTATCTCAGCTGTCACGAAACAAGTAACCGAACTTGGACATGTGAGCAATCTTTACTCTCATCCTCGTGCGATTGAGTTAGCAGAAAAATTGAAGGAGCTAACTGGTTCGACTGAAGCAAAGGTGTTTTTCTGCAATTCAGGAGCCGAAGCCAATGAGGCAGCGCTTAAGCTTTCTAGGTTAAGTGGGCGCAAGAAAGTAGTTTCGACTTTAGGTTCGTTCCACGGAAGGACCATCGGCGCCCTTTCAATCACCGGCCAAATTGCCAAACGCAAAGCGTTTCTTCCGCTTCTGAAAGACGTCACTTTTATTCCATTCAACGATGTTAAGGCTGCCAAGAAAGCTATAGGCAAAAAAGTCGCCATGGTGATTGTCGAGCCGATTCAGGGCGAGAATGGCGTTGTTGTCCCAGATCTTGGTTACCTAAAAACCTTGCGCGAACTAACTTCGAAGCACGGCGTTCTTCTAGTTTTCGATTGCGTGCAGACCGGAATGGGTAGGACCGGAGAATGGTTCGGTTTCGAACACGAGGGCGTCACGCCAGATGTGATTACTTTGGCTAAGGGGCTTGGTGGTGGATTACCACTGGGCGCAATGATTGCAATTGGAGAAGCATCGTCACTCTTCGAGCCAGGTTCTCATGGCAGCACTTTCGGCGGAAGTCCAGTTGCCTGCGCATCAGCTCTTGCTTCAATTGAGTATTTGGAAGATGAGAAGATTTTGGAACGCGTTAAAAACCTCGAGTTAACCTTGAAATTAGAAATTTCCAAGAATCCTATGGTTTCCACTGTTCGTGGTTCGGGACTCTTGATTGGAATAGTTCTTAAAGAGCCAATTGCAAAAAAAATCATAACTGATCTTCAACAAAATGGAGTCCTAGCTAATGCCACTTCGGATTCCGTAATTCGGATCGCACCTCCGCTGATTGTTGCGGATTCTCAAGTTTCACACTTCATCGAGGTCTTCAGAAAGGTGTCGTCTAATTATGAGCGTTAAAACAAACCTCACATCAAATCAACGTAAGGCGCTGATAGCGAAAATGATTAAACAAGGTGGCGTTGAATCGCAATCCCACTTGGTGAAGTTGCTTGCCCGCGAGGGTGTGAAAGTTACCCAAGCAACGGCTAGCCGCGATTTGGAAGATTTAGGTGCGACTCGGGTTCGAGATGCGAATGGTGAATTCCAGTATGTAATTCCGGAAGAAGCTAATTCGAAAAATAGTTCAGCGGCGAATTTGATTATGAGCGTTACTGCGAGTGGAAATTTAGCGGTAGTCCGAACCCCGCCTGGTGGTGCGCAGTTGTTGGCGAGTGCGATCGACCGTAACTCATTGAACGGTCTTCTCAAGAGCGCCATCGGAACTATCGCTGGGGATGACACGGTATTGGTAGTCGCTAAGACTGCAAACGGCGGAGCCGAACTTGCAAAATCAATCACAACTTATGCAACCAGAACAAACAAGCCAAAAGGAAAGAGGAATTAAATGGCGCTTTGGGGTGGAAGATTTTCAGCGGAACCATCATCGGTGGTTGCCGCGCTCTCTCGCAGTGTGGAATTCGATTGGCGTCTTGCGCCTTATGACATCAAGGTAAATCTTGCACATTTAGATGGCTTGATCGCCTCGGGAGTTATTGCTGCTGGCAATGGCGAAGTCATTCGCGCAGGATTGAAAGCCTTGGGAACTGAAATTCTTGCCGGTAAATTTACTTACAACGATTCAGATGAAGATGTTCACAGCGCGATAGAACGTGGCCTGATTGCAAAGATCGGCGCTATCGGCGGCGCACTTAGGGCTGGTCGCTCTCGTAACGATTTAGTGGTTGCTGACTTCAAACTTTACCTGGTTGACCATCTGCTGGAAATCGCTTCACTGACTACGGATCTGATTTCGGTCTTTAACGATCAGAGTGAAAAATTAGCGAAAGTAGTGGCGCCTGGATTTACCCACTTACAACATGCCCAACCAATTGTCTTCGGGCATGAATTAGCTAAACATTCGCAGGCACTATTGCGAGATGTGGATCGAATCGGTGATTGGTTAGTAAGAAATAATTTTTCTCCGTTAGGTGCTGGTGCACTAGCCGGAAGCGCCTTGCAACCTAACCCAGAGAAAAGCGCAGAATTACTTGGCTTTGATGGCGTCTTAGCAAATAGCATTGATGCAGTAAGCGATCGCGATTTCGCGGCGGAAGCGCTATTCGTAATGGCGATGCTAGGCGTTCACCTTTCAAGAATTGGCGAGGAGTTCACACTCTGGAGCACTTGGGAGTTTGATTGGGTGACAATTGATGATGCCTATTCAACTGGTTCATCGATCATGCCTCAAAAAAAGAATCCAGATATTGCTGAACTTGCTCGTGGCAAGAGCGGTCGATTGATAGGCAATCTAACTGGCTTATTAGCGACACTTAAGGGACTCCCATTCGCCTACAACCGTGACTTGCAAGAGGACAAGGAACCAATCTTCGATTCGGTTGAAACGTTAATCGTCTTACTTCCTGCGCTAATCGGGATGGTTGAAACCGCGAAATTCCATGAGAAAGTTATTTCGAGTGGAGCTCAAGCAGAATTCGCACTAGCTACCGAAATTGCAGATTATTTAGCAAAGAAGGCTGTTCCATTTGCTCAAGCACATGAAGCTGCAGGCGAGTGTGTTCGGTTGTGTGAAAAATCTGGTATCGAACTTCATGAACTTTCGGATGAACAACTGTTAAAGATACATCCGGAACTTGCACCCGATCTACGAGACAGCCTTACTACCTCCGGTGCAGTTGCTTCGAGAACATCTTTATTGGGAACTTCGACTTCTAGCGTTCTTGCCCAGATTTCAGATTTGAAGGATGCCACGAAGGAAGCCAAGAGTTGGATATCCAACGAGGTTGCACGTTTTTCAGGCATGATGAAGCCATGAGTTTGGACTTCTTTGCAGATTTAGAGTGGCGTGGATTGTTGGCTCAAACAACCGATCGCGATGCTTTGATTAAGGAACTTAAGGCGGCGCCAACTAAGTTTTACATTGGTTTTGATCCGACTGCACCAAGTCTTCACGTAGGTAATCTTGTTGTGATTCTTGTAATGCGACGCTTCCAATTAGCGGGACATCTTCCTATCGCATTGGTTGGGGGAGCGACTGGCCTAGTCGGAGACCCCAGTGGACGCAATGAAGAACGCACCCTAAATGATGAATCTGTGGTTCTTGAATGGGTCGGTAACATTAAAAATCAACTATCTAAATTCTTGGACTTTGATACAAAGAAGAATCCAGCAGTCATGGCAAATAACCTGGATTGGACCAAGCCAGTTTCAGCACTGGAATTCCTGCGCGATATTGGTAAGCATTTCAGCGTTAATCAGATGCTTGCTAAAGATTCTGTTGCTTCACGCCTTGAAAGTGGCGGCATTTCTTATACTGAATTCTCTTATCAAGTATTGCAAGCTTTTGATTACCTGGAACTTTACCGACGAGACAATTGCAAATTGCAACTGGGTGGTTCGGATCAATGGGGAAACATAGTTGCTGGACTTGATTTAATTCGTAAAGTCGAAGGTGGTTCTGCGCACGCATTCACTATTCCATTAATGGCCAAATCTGATGGAAGTAAATTCGGAAAGACTGCGGGCGGCTCGGTCTGGCTAGATCCTGAAATGACTTCACCTTATGCGTTCTATCAATTTTGGTTTAACACCGAAGATGCAGATGTCGAAAAGTATTTGAAAGTCTTTTCATTTAAAGAACGCGCTGAAATAGAACGCCTTGTTGAAACCGGCAAAACAAATCCGGGAGCAAGGGAAGCACAGAGAGAACTTGCTCGTGAGTTAACTGCAATGGTTCATGGTTCAGATCAGAGCGAAAAGGTTGAAGCTGCATCATCCGCGCTATTCGGTCAAGGTGAATTGAATTCACTCGATGAAAAAACTTTAGCTGCTGCACTCTCGCAGTTACCAAAAGTTTCCATTAATAGGAACGAAGCATTTCCAACTTGGGTTGATCTTCTCGCTGCAACAGGAGTTGTTGAATCTAAATCCGCTGCGCGACGGATAGTGAAAGAGAATGGCGCATACCTCAACAACGAGAAGATCTCCGGTGAGGATTTCGCGCCTTCAAAAGAGCATTTAATACACGGTCGTTTCCTAGTTTTACGTAAAGGTAAGCGCGATTTAGCCTCTGTTGAGGTCGTTTAAGTTCTACTCTGGTCGAGCAGTTCTTAACTGCCCAAAGAAATACCCAATCTTTAAGCGTATAAATGTGCAATTTTCACGGTGATAAACCTCGCACCAATTGGGGCCTTTTCGGGCTCATTTTTGGCCATTTTTAGGGGAGGGAATTTGACCCTTTCCCGGGCATCGGCTATCTTTACCCCTCGCTTGCGAATTGGACGAAAAACCCTTTAAAACCGGGGTAAATAAGGCCAAGCAACGATCTGAAGTAACAAGTATTACCAAGCTCTATGAAGGACTACCGGATTTGCTCTTCCGTGTGCCTTCCGCTAGGTTTGGCGGTCTGCCCTGCAATCGGTGAGAAATCTCCGTGACCGGTGTGCATTCGTACCTTGAGAACTCAACAACGTGCAAAAAATCAATGCCAATCGGCATATATTGGCCTGCCCCTGTCTTGCAGGAGCAGAAAAAATATGCCAAATTCCTTTGTATTTCCATGACTTCGACGCCCCTCAAAAGGCGGCGGATATTGGGTACAGAAACAAAAACAATTGGTAAAAATGAAATAGCTATAAACGCTAGTTTCGTTTTTTTGCCAGATCACAACTTTCTATGGAGAGTTTGATCCTGGCTCAGGACGAACGCTGGCGGCGTGCTTAACACATGCAAGTCGAACGATGAAGTTCCTTCGGGGATGGATTAGTGGCGAACGGGTGAGGAACACGTGAAGAATCTGCCCTCCACTTTGGGATAACTCCGGGAAACCGGGGCTAATACCGAATATTGAAACATAAGCGGCATCGCTGAGTTTTGAAAGAATTTCGGTGGAGGATGACTTCGCGGCCTATCAGCTTGTTGGTGAGGTAATGGCTCACCAAGGCAACGACGGGTAGCCGGCCTGAGAGGGCGACCGGCCACACTGGGACTGAGACACGGCCCAGACTCCTACG
>JNSJ01000005.1_pt1 | contig 25169 bp, 22 predicted proteins | sample 210671 | NCBI WGS metagenome assembly JNSJ01 (sample SAMN02808683, study PRJNA238866) | freshwater metagenome | biome: fresh water; feature: freshwater reservoir; material: water; isolation source: water column of the freshwater reservoir Embalse de Amadorio in Spain | place: Spain: Valencia ... | reverse complement strand
CGGATCAGTTGTTACCTTCTTAAAGCTGCAAGAACTAATGACTACACGACCAGTTGTTTTCCCTGGTGGTCGCTTCGTTATTGCCGCAACCTTGGCTGGTGCACTCGGAACTTCTGGTTGGGTTATTGCAAGTGGTGGAACAACTCCACTTCTAGTTTTAGCTGGTCTCTCACTTCTATTTGGTGTTCTCTTCGTTCTACCTGTTGGTGGTGCAGATGTCCCAATCGTTATCTCATTACTTAATGCCTTTACTGGATTAACCGTTGCGGCTAGCGGATATGTTCTGCAATCAACGCTACTCATTGTTGCAGGAACACTTGTTGGTGCATCAGGAACAATTCTTACTCGCAAGATGGCAGAAGCAATGGGCCGATCCCTCTTCGGAACACTGTTTGGTGCATTCACTGCAAAGCCACAAGCAGCTGCAGAAGCTGGCGAAGTTCGACCAGTGAAATCAGGTTCACCAGATGATGTTGCAATTCTTCTTAACTATGCCCAGAGAGTCGTAATCGTTCCTGGCTTCGGATTAGCAGTTGCCCAAGCGCAACACACAGTTCGCGAACTTGCAGATTTGTTATCCGAGAAAGGCGTAGAAGTTGCATATGGAATTCACCCGGTTGCAGGTCGTATGCCTGGTCATATGAATGTTCTTCTTGCCGAAGCAAATGTTCCTTACGAGCAATTGGTTGAAATGGAAGAAATAAATCCAACTTTCCCACAAACCGATGTTGTTCTAGTTGTTGGGGCAAACGATGTTGTTAACCCAGCAGCAAAAACAACTCCGGGTTGCCCAATTTATGGAATGCCAATTCTTGATGTTGCGAGTGCTGGAAATGTTATTTTCCTAAAGCGTTCAATGCGCCCAGGTTTTGCTGGTATCGAAAATGATCTTCTCTACGATGCCAAAACCACGCTGCTCTTTGGTGATGCGAAAGATTCGCTAACTAAAGTTGTTAATGCGCTAAAAGCTCTTTAATTGATGTAATTAACTAGTTACTTGCCTTCAACAACTTCTGTTGGAGCTCCGTGAACCCCAGTGATATCTATCGCTGGAACAGTGCCGAGTAAGCCCTTCTGGAAATCATCAAATGCTTTTAGAACTTCGGCCTTTGTGTTCATTACAAATGGCCCCATCCAAGCAACAGGTTCTTTAATTGGTTGGCCACCGAGAATCAAAACATCCATCTCTGGTGATCTAGATTCCTGCGTTGGATCAGCTTGAATAACCAAAGTATCGCCATCACCCATAACTGCAAGTTGGCCCATATGAACTGGATGTTTTACTTCGCCAACACTTCCGTGACCATTAAGCGTATAAACAAGTGCGTTGTAATTTTTGTTCCAAGGAAGTTCTAATTTTGCACCAGGCGCAAGCGTTGCATGCACAATTGAAATTGGAGTCTGGGTTGAGCCAGGTCCAACATGTCCAGCAACTTCACCTGCAATTACTCGAATTAAAGTTCCACCATCACTTGATGCAAGTAACTTAACATCACTTGCACGCAAATCTTGATAAGCAGGTTTCGACCATTTCTTCTCAGCAGGCAAGTTAACCCAAAGTTGGAAGCCGTGAAATAAACCACCGCTCATTACTAAATGCTCTGGTGGTGTTTCAATATGCAAAATTCCAGCGCCTGCAGTCATCCATTGAGTATCACCATTTGTAATTGTTCCGCCACCACCATGATTATCTTTGTGATCAAAAATTCCATCGATAATGTATGTAACAGTTTCAAAACCACGATGTGGATGCCAAGGAGTCCCCTTTGGTTCACCTGGTGCGTATTCAACTTCGCCCATCTGGTCGAGATGAATAAATGGATCAAGCTCAGCTAAATCGACTCCGGCAAATGCTCGGCGAACTGGAAAACCTTCGCCTTCAAATCCCTGCGGAGCTGTAGTAACGCTCTTAACGTTGCGAGCACGTGAACTTGGATCCACAACAACTCTTGGCAAAATAGTTATGTCGGCGACTGTTACAGCTGGCAATTTAAATCTCCTTATTAGTTCGTGCGACATATATTAGTTGAATATTCAACAATTTCAATTTGAAACCTATTTGACCGACCCAACAACGGAGCTATCTAGGGTTCGATTAGTCCCCCAACAATTATTTTCGTTTCCGCAGGCTTTCATGGCTAATATCTTTTGATTTTTCATGGATTTTTCGCATCTGCAATTCAAGTGCGGTAACGGCTTTATCAAAAGCTGCCACATCATTAAATCCCGCACCTTCGGCCCTCATGAATGGTCCGCTGCCACTAGTCGTTAAGTGAACTTCATGGGAAGACTTGCCGAAGCGAGGATTCTGCTCGTGCAAGATTTCTACCTTAATGCTGTCGACTTTAACGCTGAATCGATCAAGGGATTTGAGTTTATCTGTGACGATTGTTCTGAAATCTTCAGCCAAGTTCGCATTTCTGGCATGTATGACAATTTCCATGAGGCCCCTGTCTAAACATTGATAATGCTTATGAAGTTTTAATTACGTCTTTAAGTTACACCAGAACTTATTAAAGCGGAAGTAAATAAATAATGAGCGTGATTGTTAGCGCCAAGGAGAGCGCCTGAACTAAGATAGAGATTGCAGTCTTGCGATCAGCTTTGCGATCTTCAGGTGTGGCAACTTTTGAAATCTTTCCAAGTGGGCCAAAGTTAAAAGTTCCCATGAAGCCATATGCTAAACAGAACTTGCGACGAGATTGAATAAAGCCAACTGAAAAAATCATAGCTGGTAGAAAAACTGAGAGCCTGGCACTCTTTGCACTCTCAGATGCAATCAGACCAATCGTTGTTGCAATGACCAAAACTAAACCAATTAGGGCAACGACCTGACGTTGACGGACTTCGCCTTTGCCTATGTTGCAACTTCCGGCGATATATTCCATGTTAGTTTTACTCTTAATATTCTTAATTTAAAGAAGACTTAAACTGTTTCGCGGTCATCATCCGCAAAAACTTCATGATCATCATCGCCACTTTGTGCAACCCATTCGAATGCAGTCTTAATTGCAGCAGCTATAACAGCAATAAAAGTAATTGCGGCTAGCAGGCGGCGGATGGCTTTGAACATGTGCTAAATCTACCTTATGCGTTACATGCCGCGCGCTTCGAGAACTGCTGCGGCCGCATTGTGTCCTGGGATTCCACTAACTCCGCCTCCCCGTATTGCGCCAGCCCCACACAAAAACAAGTTTGGAATTTCAGTTTCAACTCCCCAGCTTGGGGTCGAACCATCTTCGCGGAAGGGCATAGAGAGGTCTTTGTGGAAAATATTGCCTCTAGGCAAGCCAATTTCATCTTCAAGATCCAGAGGGCTTTTTATCTCAATACAGAGCGAACCGTCAGAATTCTTTGCTAAACAGCTTTCAATTGGATCAATCAAATACTGATTTAGTTGATTGAGTAAGCGCTTTAAAATAATTGCTTTACTCCCAGAGTTATCCTTTTCAAATAAGAAGGCGGGGGTGTGAATTCCAAAGAGCGTAAAGGTTTGAAAACCCTTGGAAACTAAATCCGGGCTCAAAATAGATGTATCAGAAAGCGTATGACAATACATTTCAGCTGGAATGACCTCTGGAATTTCACCAGCAGCCGCCTGAGCATAGGCCGACTGGAGATCCGAATACCTCTCATCAAAATGGAAGGTTCCAGCAAAAGCCAACTTGGGATCAGTTCCTGATTTTAATCTTGGTAATTTGGTAAGCAGCATATTTACCTTAACTTGACTTCCATCAAGGCTCTTTGGCGCTGGCTTAGCTAGAACATTCGCCAACTTCTGTGGGGCAAAGTTTGCTAAAAGATATTTGCTCTCATAATTTTTTCCAGATGCGGTTGTCACAAAGTTTGCTTCACCAGCAGTTATAGCTTCAACTTCACTTTCCAGAAGGAAAGTCACACCAAGATTCTCAGCCATTTCGACTAATTCCGCGACAAGTGCGCCCATACCACCAACAGGCACTTTCCAATCTCCGGTTCCGTTACCGATCAGGTGATAAAGAAAGCAGATATTTGCTACTAGGTCTTTCCCATCAGAAAATGTACCAATTAAGCCATCAGTAAAGATGATTCCACGGACTAAATCATTTTTAAATCTACTCTCTAATGCTTGCTCTATCGGATTTTCAATTATCTCATCCCAAATTTTATGACCAACTTTTTCCTTAAGTTCAGATCGCGTTGGAAGTTTCTCGAGCATAGTCGGCGCTATTGCATCTGCCAGCTTCTGCACGTCGGCGTAAAATTCTCGCCAAGCTTTAATCTCGTCACTACTTCCAGTTATTTTTAGGAAATCATCAGTTGTTTCACCGACGAGTCCACGATTGATTAATAATCCCAAATCACTTCCATCAATTCGCTCAGGGGTGAAGGAGGAGACTTCGCGCTCAATTGTTTTAAACTTTAAACCCAAGTCTTTAACGATTTGATCGGGCAGAAGCGAAACCAAGTAAGAGTAGCGAGATAACCTGGCTTCATACTCTGGAAATACTTTCTGACTCACAGTTGCGCCACCTAAAGAATCATTCTTCTCCAAAATCGCTACTGATAACCCCGCCTTTGCCAAATAACATGAAGCAACCAATGCATTATGGCCACCGCCAACAATTACTACATCAAAATTATTTGACTCACTTTTTGACACAAGAAACCATTCTTGAAATTGCCTCAGTAAGAATCTCTTCACTCGTTGCAAAATTCAACCGGACAAAATTTGATGATTCTGCGCCAAAGGTAATTCCGGGATTTACGGCAAGCTTCCCTCTTTCTAAGAGCACCTCCGCAGGATTCTCGCCCAACTTAAGCTCCTTGAGATCTAGCCAAGCTAAGTAAGAAAAATCAGGAATCCGAAAACCGACATCCGGCAATTCCTTGCTTAGCAAGGTGGCGAGAAATCTTCGATTACTTTTCATAGTTGCTATCGCATCATCAAGCCAATCGGCACATTCATATGCGACAGCTGAAGCCACAGCGCCAAAGAGCGAAGCGCGATAGTGAACTGCCATTGGCATTGATTTTGCTCGCTCCTGTTGATTTGGATGCGCAGTAATAACTGTTGCGCACTTAAGTCCTGCTAAATTCCAACTCTTACTTGCCGCGGTTACGCAAATACCGACTTCTCGCGCCGTCTCACTGACCGCAAGAAATGGAACAAATTTTTTCGCATCATATGTAAGTGGAGCATGAATCTCATCGCTAAAAACTGTTACTCCATACTTTTTTGCAAGTTCTGCAAGTTCTGATAGTTCTTCTCTTGTGAATACTGTGCCAACTGGGTTATGTGGATTGCAAAGAAAATGCGCTTTAACTCCGGCGCCATATCCACGTTCAATTGCTTTAAGGTCAATTGTGTAATTCAGGCCAGTCTTTGTAAGTGGCGCATCATAAGATTTACATTTCAACTCTGTAATCCAGTTATTCATGTTGTGATAAACCGGTGAATTAATCATTATCAAATCCCCAGGATTGACCACAGCTCTGGCCATTTCAACCATTCCTACTCCGACATCGGTCGCAACAAAAACTTGATCGGGATCAATCTCCCAACCCCATCGCGCCTTAGAAAATTTAGCCAGATTTACTCCGAGTTCTGGAATAGGTCCTAGGTATCCAGTATCCGAACCTTTGATCATCTCTCCTAAGACATCACGAATTGGTTTCGCAATTTCAAAATCCATCTCCGCAACTGGCAGTGGGAGCACATCATTTGGAAATTCGCGCCACTTTGCGCTCTTGCGTTTCTGTAACTGAGCTAGCGGAAGCGCGGAAAGTTTTGTCATCGGCGTATTTTACTTGCTCTTAATGTCCCGAGTCTTATACAAACTTAAAATCGACGTTAAAGCCAAGGTGCCAATAATCATTCCCAAGCTAAATATTAGTGAAATGTGTGGAAGCTCTAGCGGTCCAACGTTATGCCATCCCTGTGTAAATGATAATCCTTGGGTTAAATAAATTAACTTGTTCATAAGACCACCAATTAGGAAGTAGAGCTGGCGCAGGCCCATCAGCGCAAATATATTTGCGGTAACAATTATGTATGGCTCTTTAGTTAGCCCAAAGATTGCAGGAATTGAGTCAAAGGCAAAGAGAACATCAGTCATTGCAATTGCTACGAGTGCTAACGTGAAGGTCGAGGCACCCTTACTCCGCATATAAGTAATTACTTTTCCCTCTTTCCATTCTTCGTGTTCAGATTCTTTCACTAGGGAATAAGCGGTATAGATCAAGAAGGCTCCGAAGAAGAAGAAGACCCATGCGAATTTACTAACGATTACCGAACCAAGTGCAATAAATCCGCCACGCATGACTAGAGCCATTGCGATTCCGATGAGGAGAATTAGCTGTTCCTTCTCTTTCGCAACTTTCAACCGTGCCAAAATTAAAACAAAGACAAATAAGTTATCGAACGAGAGTGAATACTCAGTCAGCCAACCTGCAAAAAATTCATTCTGTGATTGGGTATCGGCCCACTGCCCTAGTGAAATTCCAAAAACTACAGCTGCCGCGACATAGAAGAGCGTCCAGCTCACTGCTGTGCTAAGAGAAGTCTCAACATTGCGTTGTCGAAATGCCATCGCAAAGTCAAAAGCTAAAACCAGAAGTAATACCGCTAGAGTTATTTGCCAGACTTGTGTGCTCATGGCACGTAAACTACATCACTTTTACTTAAATAAGACCCCGGTGCTTGAATGACAGTCATAGCCATTTGGATTTTTTACTAAATATTTCTGGTGATATTCCTCTGCAATCCAGTAGGTATGTGGATCCGCGCTTTCAATCTGGGTGACAATTTCACCAATTCCTTCAGCTGTTAGCAATCCCTGATAAGTCGCTTTAGTTGCGAGCGCTTCATCTAGCTGTGCCTTTGATGTTGTGAATATTGCACTTCGATACTGCGTCCCAATATCTCCGCCTTGCTTATTTAGCGAAGTTGGATCATGCATTACCCAGAACTCTTCTAGCAATCTTCGATAAGAAATCAGATTTGGGTCATAAGTTACGCAGACCATTTCTGCATGATTTGTGGTTCCGGTACATACCTGTTCATAACTTGGATTCGCTCGATTTCCACCCATATAGCCGACACTTGTTTCCAAAACTCCAGTTAATTGCCAGAATCTACGTTCCGCGCCCCAGAAGCATCCGGTAGCAAAATATGCCACTTCACTCTTTTCCATTTGGCTCCCTCTTTCTCAGTTTCCTAATTCCCTTGAATCCCAGAATTGCTAGGTGTAATCATTTCAGATTTTTGATTTTTTTAAGTAGGTAGAGTGCGAGCACTAAAATCACTACAATTACTGAACTCACTGAATATCTACCTAATTTGCCCCCGTAGCTCAGTGGATAGAGCACCGCCCTCCGGAGGCGGGAGCGCAGGTTCGATTCCCGCCGGGGGCACAAATCACATAATCAATTAGCAAATGTCCTTGTTATGTCATGCAATCCACGGGACAATTCATCTATGTAAAAGGCAAGAACTGCCCTTTGCTTCCCTCGTTTTAACCCCGTTTTAACTTTTTAAACTCTATAAGGAGCCACTGAATCATGGATTGGCGTCATCAATCTGCTTGCCGCGATGAAGATCCGGAGCTTTTCTTTCCGGTCGGAAACACTGGCCCTGCCTTGGCTCAAATTGAGGAAGCGAAAAAAGTCTGTAACCGCTGCATAGTTAAGGAACCTTGTCTTGCCTGGGCCCTTGAGAGTGGTCAAGATGCTGGAGTTTGGGGCGGACTATCCGAAGATGAGCGCCGAGCACTTAAGCGCCGAGCAGCTAGAAATCGTGCTCGCTTATTAGAAAATCAAAATAGCTTTTAAAGTTTAAACTTTAGGACAGCTTGGGTTTCACTTCTGACTCTTATTAATTCAATGCTCCCCTTAAGCTCGTTCTCGGTCAAGGTCTTAACAATCTGAAGACCTAAATTTGATGATTGATCCCATTTGAAATCAAGTGGGAGTCCGACGCCATCATCAATAATTCGCACCTCGCAACTCTTCTCTTTTCTTGAAATCTCTACCCGTAAGTTCTCCCCGGAATTAGCTAGCCCGTGCTCTAGCGCATTGTGAATCAACTCGGTTACAACTAGCGCCAGTGGGGTTGCAATTTGAGAATCGAAAGTTCCAAAAGTTCCAACTTTATTTACGTTGATTTTATGCGTGCTCAATTCAATCGCATTATGAACAATCCGGTCATAAACCTCATCAAAGGCGACAGATTCTGTAGAGCTATTTGAAAGTGTTTCGTGGACTATTGCAATCGATGCCACGCGTCGAACCGCTTCCTCAAGTGCATTCTTAGCAACTTCATCATCAACGCGCCTTGATTGCAATCTAAGTAACGCTGAAACGGTCTGCAAATTATTCTTTACTCGGTGGTGAATCTCTCGGATTGTTACATCTTTAGTCATTAAATCACGATCTCGTCTGCGCAATTCGGTGACATTGTGAAGCAGAACAATTGCACCAATATGGTCACTTCCTGCGACCAGTGGCATCACTAACAAATCAAATATTCCACTTTCATTCTCAAATTCTTCGCGTCGCAAATTCTTGCCACTTAAAATACTGCGCCAAGACTCATCAGTTGGGAAACTAGAGTTAGGTTTGACGCTCTCAACTACATGGCCCAAGAGTTCGCCTTCTAGCTCCCCGCTCCATCCAGCTCGATTGAAAGCTGATCTAGCATTTGGACTTGCATAATTAATCTGCCCGGAAGAATCTAATCTGATTAATCCATCGCCGACTCTTGGCGCCGACTCGGACCGATAAAAACTATTTTGAATAGGGAAGGTTCCCTCTGCAACCATCTGATAGATCTTGTGCGCGATCTCTCGATAATTCAACTCTAAACGTGATGGCGAGCGCATTAAATCTGCATTTCGGTGGCGAGAGATAACAGCAATTACTCGACCATTAAATGCGACTGGGATTGTCTCTTCTTTAATCAGAATTTCACCTACAAGTTCAGCTTCCGAATCTCGATCAATCTCACCGGTTGAAAGTGATTGATCTATTCTCGGATTGCTTCCCCAGTTAATTACGCTACCAATTACATCATGTGTGAATACTGTTGCAGCTGTAGTCGGACGAATATGGGCAATTGCCAAATGTCCATCCGGCCAAGATTGGTAATCCTTACGTTTAGGTGTCCAGAGAATCAGATCTGCAAATGATAAATCAGAGAGTAATTGCCACTCTGCTAAAAGTTCCATTAGGCGGGCGCGATCCTCTTGGGTCAGCGCAGTTTGCGAGGCGATCATTTCATCTATAGATAACAAGATTTCGCCTCCCTATCCAAATAAATTCTTATTTAACTTCCTGCGCAATCCTACCAATCTCGGAGATTGTCCTTCCAAATCCAGATTCCCGCTTAGCTGGCTCTGCGAGGTTTGTGTTAATCCGATTATTCATGGGAAGTATGAAGGAGGTTTCGCCTTCACACATCTTCAAGAATCTATTCGATAGTGCTCGATCTTCACGAGTGCTCCCTGATTGATTCAAGATATAGATAATTGGGAGATTTCGAAGCAGAACCGGGAATTGCGACATGAACTGTTCCAATCTGATGAGACTTAATCCATTAGATTTGCAGAGATATATCAGAGTCGTAGTTTCTTCTAAAGTCCTATTGATGAAACCGGCCTGCCATCTTCGATCATTTACTACTTCAGTCAATGGCGGTAACGGGCCAAGATCCACAACGCTCACGCTAGAAGTTTTGCCGATGCTGGCCTCGCTTGATTTCTCCTGTGAAATTAAGCTAACCAAATTTATGTTTTGATGATTATTGTCAGCACGTCCGATGAAATATTCAAGAGCTGGGGCTCGAATATCGGCATCAAAGAGATTAACTTCCGAATTGGCTGCCAAGTAATTTGCGATATTTAGCGCAACTGAACTTCTGCCTGGTGCGCCAACAGTTCCAGTAATTGTAATAATGCAGGGCTTTCGAATTGATGGAACTGGTGAAACCTGCGAACCTTGAGATGCCTCCAAATGATTTGAATGTGAAGCTAAAGAATTTGTGATGAGTGGCAATCTAAGTTGACCTCTGATGAATGTCATTAATTTATGGGAATTAATCTCAATCTCATCAATACAAATGTGCTTAACTTTAGAATTCGAAGTTGATTCGAGTAAGTCAGCGTCAAAGTTTGGTAGGTCACTTTTATATATAACTACCGTTCTTAGGTCCCCATTTCTCGCCTCAAGGAATTCCATCAGTCCAGCCATATCTATAGCTCGAAAAATTATGCTCCATCCCTGCGAGAAGAGAAGTTGTGAGACAAAATCTTCGCAATCTGAATCACTAATTGCTGTTACTACTTGCAGTTGAGGAATCTCAGATTTCATTTCGAACCACAACAATTCTTGATTGATTCAGTGCCGACAGAAGATAGAGAACATCACGCTCTGGAATCTTGAGAACTATTCCGATATCTCCACCCATATCTCTTGATTTCAAGTCAATGCTTTCGACTGTGACACCAATTGAAATTAACTCCACTTCTCTGGACTTAACAGAGTTCAAATCATCCTGGGGCAGCGAGTAGATATCAACGCTCTGCCCGCTTTCCAAATCATTTGGCAAATCACTTCGCACAATTTTCAGAGGCACACTTCGACTGCTTTCGCCCTCAAAATTTTGAGAGATTGCTGATGCCGGAAGTAACTCACCTTTTAGAATCCCACGATTTGCAACTAGGTTAATTATTTTTGACTCAGAAGATAGATATTTATCAGAGTTCATGGGCAAAAATACTTTTACCGCAGTAGCGCTTCCATCTTTTATTGCATCCCCAGCTGCCAAATCCTTCGAGGCCGTCCAAACGCTCACGGATTTATTGGCCTGGCCAGTAATTGCAAATGCTGCAAAGAGCGAGAGGACAAGTAGACCAATTGCAAAATATGTTTTTGCAGTTGCGCGTTTAAGTGCAATATCTTTTATTGTCTCTAGATTTAAATTATTTGAAGCAGTTTTACGTGACATCTTCCTGTTCTCCCTATGTGATTGGAAGCAATGGATACCTCATTTTTTAGTGGCAGAAGTTTTTTAATCCACAGGAATTCATTGAGTAGTTTTCTTAAATTTACTGCCTCTTCAAGTCGCCATTTTCATCCTTTAGGAGGAGGTTCTATAGCTATCCCCTTGCCATGGTTGGTCCCAAGAGCAGTAACGGATTTTTACAATGAGATGAAGTGAGATGAAGTGAAATCAACGAAGTTGGAAAAATCAATCCAAAGCGAGAATTTAGTCCAAATTGAGAACTTAGAGAGCCGCTACCGCGTTCGAAACTTTGGAGTTCCGGGTTCTGCGACTCCGATTGATAGCGCGCTCTGGAGCCACCCAATGCTTGCCTTTCACCAAGAAGTTAAAGCCGTTGAAACCCCAAAGATTCCTGCAAAGTTGTATTTGATTCCCACTCCAGAATATTTCGGTAGAGATGTTGAGGATTACTCAGATCCAGAATTTCTAGCTAAACCTTCGCCCTTATCCGAGCTGCCAGAGATTCAAGAGTGGGTTACAAAGTTTGCTCTGGGAGTAGTTGAAATCTGGGCTGGCAGACGATCAGCAAATCAACTTGCAAGGTGGTGTCATCGACAGGTGCACCAACAATTACTAATAAAACCATCAGCGATAAAAACCGCCCCAAAGATTCGTAAGATTTATATCAGCGAACCAATTGAAGGAGTCGCTGAAACGACTGTAACCCTAAGAATTGGCGAACGTGTTCGCTCTTTGATTCTAAGATTTGAAGGCGTAGATAAGAGATGGCTTTGCACCGAGTTAGTACTTCTCTAAATCTAAGCTGCTCCGTGGCAACGCTTATATTTACGACCTGAACCACATGGGCACGGTGCATTTCGAGAAGTTCCACCAGTTGCAACAACCCCGCCATCTTCTGCTGCAGCTGAATAGCGAAGCTCATTCTTAGGTTTGATAGCCGGACTTAGCCCTTTAGCTTCGACACCGCCAGATTCTTCTTCAACATTAACTTCAACATTGAATAGATAGCCGACGAGTTCTTCTTTAATCGCATCCATCATGGCTGCGAATAAGTCGTAGCCCTCTTTCTGATATTCAACAAGTGGATCTCGCTGTGCCATTGCACGCAATCCAATACCCTCTTGCAGATAATCCATTTCATAAAGGTGTTCGCGCCACTTGCGATCTAGAACTGAGAGCAAGATTTTACGTTCAAGTTCACGCGTGACAGCTGGAGTAAGAGTTTCTTCTCTAATCTCATATGCCTTCTCTACGTCGGCTAGAACTCGATCCAAGATAAATTCTTGATCTAAGCCTGCACGTCCACCGACTTCATTAATCAAATCTTCGACGGTGAACGAGATTGGGTAGAGCGCTTTGAGTGCAGTATGCAAAGTATCAAGATCCCAATCCTCACTATAGCCCTCACTTGTTGCAGATTCCACATAAGCAGAAATTGTGTCCACGATAAAAGTTTTAACCTGCTCTTGAATATCAGCACCTTCAAGCACTTCACGACGTTCGCTATAAACAACTGTGCGTTGGCGGTTCATTACATCGTCATATTTCAAGACGTTTTTACGCATCTCAAAGTTAAGGGATTCAACCTGTGTTTGTGCCGAACGAATCGCATTTGAAACCATCTTTGATTCGATTGGAACATCATCTGCAATTCCGGCTGCACCTAGGAATCTCTCGACGATTCCAGAGTTAAATCTACGCATTAGATCGTCTTGCAGTGAAAGATAGAAGCGTGATTCGCCAGGATCACCTTGACGTCCAGAACGACCTCGAAGCTGATTGTCGATACGACGAGATTCGTGGCGCTCTGTTCCAAGTACATAAAGCCCACCAAGTTCGACAACTACTTCGTGTTCTTTGGCGACAGCCGCTTTCTGCTTTGCTAGTTCATCAGCCCATGCAGCTTCATACTCCTCTGGAGTTTCAACTGGGCTCAAGCCGCGACGTTGTAATTCGAAGTCCGCCATAAATTCTGGGTTTCCACCGAGCATGATGTCGGTTCCACGACCAGCCATATTGGTAGCAACAGTTACTGCGCCAACAGTTCCTGCGCGCGCAATGATTGCTGCTTCGCGCTCATGTTGCTTAGCGTTCAATACTTCATGTGGGATTCCACGCTTCTTTAATAGTGAAGATAGCTCTTCAGACTTCTCAACAGATACTGTTCCGACCAGAACTGGTTGACCTTTTTTATGGTGTTCGGCAATATCTTCAGCTGCAGCTATAAATTTTGCATTTTCGGACTTATAAATTAAATCTGGTTCATCAGCGCGTTGCATAGGGCGATTTGTGGGAATCGGAATTACACCTAATTTATAAATTTGCATCAATTCTGCTGCTTCGGTCATAGCAGTTCCGGTCATACCAGAGAGCTTCTCGTATAAGCGGAAGTAATTCTGAAGCGTAATTGTTGCAAGAGTTTGGTTCTCATCCTGAATTTCTAGCCGCTCTTTAGCTTCCAGCGCTTGATGGAGACCTTCGTTGTAGCGTCGACCCGCAAGCATGCGACCAGTGTGTTCATCGACGATTAAGAGTTCGCCATTCATGACTACATAATCTTTATCTCGCTTAAAGAGCTCTTTGGCACGAATACCGTTATTTAAATAGCCAATCAACGGAGTATTAACTGATTCATAGAGGTTCTCGATACCGAGTAACTCTTCAACCTTAGTAACGCCGAGCTCTAGAACACCCACAGTGCGCTTCTTCTCATCAACTTCATAGTGCAGATCGCGCTCTAATTTCTGAGCAATTGTTGCAAATTCCACGTACCACTTTGTTGGCTTATCAGCAGGTCCGCTAATAATTAATGGAGTTCTGGCTTCATCAATCAGAATTGAGTCAGCCTCGTCAATAATCGCAAAATTATGTTCGCGTTGAACACAATCTTCTAAAGACCAAGCCATGTTGTCTCTCAAATAATCGAAGCCAAATTCATTATTTGTTCCATATGTAATGTCTGCTCCGTATGCTTCACGGCGTTCTGCTGGTGACATGTTGGAGAGAATTACACCAACCTTTAATCCTAGAAAACGATGGATTCGACCCATCCATTCGCTATCACGTTCAGCTAAGTAATCATTTACGGTAACTACGTGCACACCTTTACCGGTTAGCGCATTTAAATATGCAGGTAGGGTTGAAACTAGAGTCTTTCCTTCACCGGTACGCATTTCAGCAACGTTTCCTTGGTGAAGTGCGGCGCCACCCATAATTTGAACGTCGTAATGTCGTTGTCCTAGAGTGCGCTTTGCGGCTTCACGGACTGTTGCAAATGCTTCCGGAAGCAAGTCATCTAGAGTTTTGCCCGATGTGAATGCGTTCTTGAGTTTTGTAGTTTGAGCACGGAGATCAGCATCACTTAGCGCAGAAATTTCACTCTCTAGTTCGGCAACCTCTTTAGCAATTTTTTCAAGTTGGCGAATCTGGCGGCCTTCTCCTGCACGCAAAAGTTTGTCTAGTAGCGGTGACACGAATCCTCTTTCATAAGCCTTTAGCCGATTACGGACATGGGAGCATCTTAATGTGTAAAACCTTCGGTTGCACACGAGGCCAATACCCCATCAACGCTTCCACCGAGAGTCAAAAGTGCTGAATTTGCTGCTTGAACAGTGGCCCCCGTGGTGACTAAATCATCGATGAGAAAGACCACTGAATTCGAATTCTTAGTGGGATAAATCTCTAGATACTTAATTCGGTCAACCACAAAAGCACCCTTCATATTCATGGCTCTCTCATGAAAATTTAAGGAGGTCTGATCAGATACTTTCTTAGAATGGCTGAGACAATTTAATATTTGAATATCTAGGGTTTTATTAAGATTCATCAACTGAGTTACAAGAAGTTCAACATGGGCGAAGCCACGTTTTCGATCTGCCAATCTTCTCGATGGAATTGGAATAATTACTATTTCTCTAATGGCTAGCTCTCTGCGCAGTGAGATTTCTTTTAGCGCTCTCTTTAGCGATTGATTGAGACGCTCGGCTAAAAATGCTCTTGCCTGAAGCTGATTGTCCTCTTTTGCGGCCAGAATAATTCGAGAGAGGCTAGGTGAATATTTACTGCCAGCAAATATTTGCAGTGCTTCTCGATAACTCACAGAAACCTCTAATTGAATATTTCCTCTACATCCAAGACATTCTCCAAATCTCGCTAAATCTTCAGTGCTTGACCTTAGACAAGATGGACACCTAACCGGGAAAAGAAGCGAAGAGAAAACGGCAACAAACGCTCCAAAATTCACTGACCAATTCTAGATTCCACTAAAGATTGAGAGTTCAAGCTTTAATTTCTTCTGTGAAAATTAAAGCTGTGTGGAGATTAAAGCTGTGCAGAAATTGGTCTGCTTTCAATACTTCCACCAGCATATTTAGGAATTGTTAATACGAAGTGAGCACCTCTGCCACGTTCGCCCCAAACTTCAATCTCGCCTTGATGCAGTTTCGCATCTTCTAATGAAATAGAGAGCCCTAGCCCAGTTCCACCCGTGCTTCGAGCGCGTGAACTGTCAGCTCGCCAGAACCTTTCAAATAGCATCTTTCTGTCGGTGTAATTAAATCCACTTCCATAATCACGCACTCCTACCGATACTTCATTCTCACTCTCTGCGATTTTGACATCAACTCTCTGATTCTCACGGTGATCTAGCGCATTTGAAATTAAATTTCGGATAATTCTTTTAATTCGTCGAGGATCTACATCCACCATTACTGGAGAGTTTGGTGCCTGTAAATTTATAATTCGATCTTGGCTAGGATGAACGTAGTCAATTGTTTCCTTCACAAGAGCAACCAAATCTGTCTCTTCAATCTCCATAATCGCAGCTTGGGCATCGAATCTGCTCACTTCAAGGAGATCGGTGAGCAGAGATTCAAATCTTTCAATCTGCGAAATAAGAAGTTCGGCACTGCGGGCCACCGTAGGTTCAAAAGTATCTTTCGTTGCAAAGATAACCTGAGAAGCCATTCGAATTGTGGTTAGCGGAGTGCGAAGCTCATGAGAAACATCTGAAACAAATCGCTGCTGTAATTTTGATAAGTTTTCTAATCTAGAAATTTGTTGCTGTAGGGATACTGCCATTTCATTAAATGAATAACCTAGACTTGCGATTTCGTCCTCGCCTTGAAAATCCATTCGGAGATCGAGATTTCCTTTGGTCAATTCTTCGGCGACTCTAGCTGCATCTTGAATCGGAGCAATTAGACGTCGCATTGCAAAGTAGGTGGTTAATCCGATAAGAAATGTAAGAACGATGCCAGCTAAAAGTAGATAGTTAAAAATCAGAGTCATCGTTTTTTCCTGCTGAGACAAGCTGAAGACTACATAAAACTCATATTTTCCTACTCCAGCAATAATTAAATCTTGCCCCACAACTATTCCTGGCTCGGTGGTGCCATCTAGATAAATAAGATCTGCTCTTTGCCACTGGGTTTCGGTAGCTTTACGGGTTTGCTCTCGAAATTTTTCAGGGATACTCTTTGGATCTAAAAGGTTTGATGTCCCATCAAATTTGAATGAGTCATCAATATTTGCAAATGAGAAGACTGCTATTTCTTTAGCTGTTCCCTCAAAGGTTCTAGGAGGAAGCGCGAGAATATCGTCAAAGACCAAGGTCAGAGCTGCCTTATCTTGATACTTTGAGTAAGTTAATTGAATCTGAGTATTTCGAGCAGTTGATTGCGCATCCAAAATAGATAGCGTCAGCTTCTCATTAAAAATTCCTGAAGAGACCCGACTAAAAAGAGCTGATCCTAGGAGCCAGATCAAAATTAGTGAGAGCGCGACAATGGTTCCGGTAACTCGAAAAACTAGTGATGACCGCCAGGCTTTAATTGGGGATCGCAATTTGGGTTTCAGTTGGAATTTCATTGAGAATTTCCAGGGACACCAGCCTTATATCCCACTCCTCTTACCGTAACAATTACTTTAGGATCTTCGGGATTAATTTCAATTTTCGATCTTAATCTTTGGATATGAACATTTACCAACCTGGTATCAGTTGCTGGCCGGTAACCCCAGACCTCACTTAAAAGCGCTTCCCGCGAGAAAACTCTTCCGGGTTCTTTTGCGAGGGCAACTAGTAAATCAAATTCGAGACGAGTAAGGGCAATTGTCTGGCCATCTCTAATTATTGAATGTTCTATCTGATCAATCTTTAAATTACCAATACAAAGTTCAGTATTTACTTCTATCGCGCTACGACGTAACCGAACCTTCATTCGGGCTACCAGTTCTAATGGGTCGAAGGGCTTAACCATGTAATCATCGGCGCCCGCTTCAAGGCCAGCAACTACATCTTGTTTGTCACCTCTGGCCGACAACATAACAATCGGAACCATTGAAACTTCACGAATCAATTTGCAGACTTCCACACCGTTTAATCCGGGAAGCATCACATCAAGCAAGACTAAATCTGGAGCCTGCGCTGTAAAAAGCGGCATTACCTCATCGCCACGATTCACTAAATCTACTTCGTAACCGGCACCGGTCAGAACGATGCCAAGCATCTCTGCTAGATCTTGGTCGTCATCGACGACCATGATCGAAGTCATTAGCTACCGTGCTCCCAAGAGTTGAGGTAAAGCTCTTGAGCTGGAGTCAACTTATCAATTGTTGATCCCATGCTCTCCAATTTCAAGCGAGCAACTTCTTTATCAATCTCGGTTGGAACATCATGTAATCCAGCACCAAGAGTTGCAGCAGCCTTTAATAAATACTCTGCAGTTAGCGCCTGGTCAGAGAAAGACATATCCATAACTGAAGCTGGGTGACCTTCAGCTGCTCCAAGATTTACTAGACGTCCCTCTGCAAGTAGAAGAATGCGGCGACCATCAGCCATCACATATTCATCTGTTTGATGGCGCATTTTTGCATTCTTGCTCTTAGCATTCTGTTCGAGCCAGGCAACATCAATTTCAATATCGAAGTGACCGGCATTAGAAAGAATCGCACCATCTTTCATAACTTTGAAATGCTCTTCACGGAGCACATCTCGGTTACCTGTAACAGTTACATAGATATCGCCATACTTAGCAGCTTCTGTCATCGGCATAACGCGGTAGCCCTGCATAAGTGCATCAAGCGCCTTAGTTGGATCAATCTCGGTGATGATTACATCGGCGCCCATTCCCTTTGCGCGCTCTGCAACACCCTTGCCGCAATAACCAAAACCAGCTACGACGAAGGTCTTTCCAGCAACTAGTGAGTTTGTAGAGCGGAAGATTGCATCAAGAGTTGATTGTCCAGTTCCAAAGCGGTTATCAAACATGTGCTTAGTGTCAGTGTCATTTACTGCAATCATTGGAAACTTAAGTGCGCCATCTTTTGTCATCTGGCTTAAACGAATTACTCCAGTAGTTGTCTCTTCACAGCCACCGATAATTCCATCAATCAATTCGGTGCGTGTTGTGTGGAGAGTATTTACTAAGTCGCAACCATCATCAAAAACTAAGTGAGGCTTGATATCAAGTGATGCATTGATATGTGAGTAGTAACCGTCGCGATCGACTGCATTGCGAGCAAAAACGCTGATGCCATATTCATGCACTAGCGCTGCTGCAGTGTCATCTTGAGTTGAAAGTGGATTTGAAGCACAGAGTGCAAGCTCTGCTCCGCCAGCTTTTAGGGCGCGCATTAGATTCGCGGTCTCAGTTGTCACGTGCATACATGCAGAGATTCGGATTCCCTTAAATGGTTGTTCCTTCTCAAAGCGTTCCCGAATTTGTGCCAACACCGGCATATTGCGTTCTGCCCATTCAATCTTCTTCTTACCTTCGGCAGCTAGCGCCGCATTTGCAATGTCGTGTTTTACAGCTGTTTGAACGTTCACTTATAACTCCTATTAAACCTTGAATGAGAGGCTTCTCAAATTTATATGTAGGAGCGTAGGTTATCGCTTAGCCCTGATGATTGCGAGCAGAGCATCGCGAGCCTTGATCATTTGAGCCTCAGTATCGCCTTCGACATTTAAACGTAGCAGCGGCTCAGTATTAGAGGCTCGGACATTGAACCAAAACTTAGGGCCAGTCAAGGTTATGCCATCTAACTCATCTAATTCAAAACCTTTGTATTCGGCAAGAATGGCTTCGATTGCGGCCGGAACATCTGAAACTTCTGAATTTATCTCACCACTTGAAACATAGCGATTAAATGGCTTTAGAAGATTTGATAGCGAACTCTTTCCAGAAGCTAATTCAGTTAGCGCATAAAGCGCCGCTAGCATTCCAGAATCTGCTCGCCAAAAATCTGCAAAGTAGAAATGGCCAGAATGTTCACCACCAAAGATTGCACCAGAATCAGCCATCATTTTTTTAATAAATGAATGACCCACTCTAGAGCGAAGTGGTTTTCCGCCATTTTCTATAATTACCTCTGGAACCGCTCTAGATGAAATTAAGTTATAGATAATTGTCGAGCCGGGCTTCCGCTTAAGTTCACGGACTGCAATTAGGGTGGTCAGCGCTGATGGATTAACTAATGAGCCTTTCTCGTCAATCAAGAAACAGCGATCAGCATCACCATCAAATGCAAGTCCGAGATCTGCCTTCTCTTTCAATACTCGCTTCTGCAAATCAACCAAGTTCTTGGGATCAATTGGATTCGCTTCATGATTCGGAAAATTTCCATCTAATTCGAAATACATTGGAATTATCTCAACATTCAAGCGCGACATAACTGCAGGCGCTGTGTGACCAGCCATGCCATTTCCGGCATCGATAACAATTTTCAATTTACGTTGCTTCGAATTCTCACCCTCGATTTCAGGGAAAAGTCCAATTAAAAAATCCACATACTCTGCCAACAAATCTCGGTTGCTCTCTTTACCAACTGGGCGATTAGCTATTGGTAAACCTTCAAGAATTAATTGCTTGATTCGATGCAATCCTGAATCCTGTCCGATTGGAACCGCGCCGCTCTTACATAATTTCACACCGTTATATGCAGCTGGATTGTGGCTTGCCGTAAACATCGCGCCTGGCATATTTAATTTACCGGCGGCGAAATACAACATATCCGTGGATGCCAGCCCGATTCGAATTACATCTAGGCCTTGAGAAGTAGCGCCATCTGAGAATGCATCTGCAAGCATTGGCGAGGAAGGGCGCATATCTTCACCGATAATTATTGTTGAAGGTTCGCGCTCTTCTTGCAGAAAACGGGCATATGCACCGCCGAGAACAAATGCAAAATCTGGAGTTATCTGCGATTCAACCAGGCCACGAACGTCGTAAGCCTTAATAATTGAATTTAAGAACTCCGTATTAAACATGGCGCGCTAGATTAATTAGGAATTGCTCGAAGATGACCTCGGCGCCCCAATTCAAGCGGCGGAATTTCAATTCCTGAAATCTCTCTAGCACTTGAGCTCTCTCGAGCTCCCGCTTCACGAACTGCATCTGCAATCGCCATTAAGTCATCGCTCGATGGACCTGCCGGTACTGCATCTGGTTCTGGTTTAATCACAGTCCAACCAACTGGCGCACTCATTCTTAAACTATGTTGATCGCAGAGATCATATGCATGTGGTTCGGAGAATGTTGCAAGTGGACCAAGAACTGCGGTCGAATCTGCATAAATATATGTAAGAGTTTTAGTCGCTAGATGCCGGCAACCTACCCGAGAGCACAGGCGAGCTGCACGTGGTTGTGGCCTAGTCATACCTAAGAGATTAGCGTGAAGTTAGGTTAAAACTTGGGATTTGCTAACGAGAAATAATGCGCGCGTCAAGAACTGGGATTGCCGAACTTTCTAATTGTGCTCCTGATTCCAGAGGTAGGTAACTCAATCCCCGTTTCTCTTTGAAGATTACTCCGCCATAGATCTCTTTATTTTTGGTAGTAAATCTTGCGCTTACAACTCCGCTCTTAGGTGACCAAGTTGCGACGTCATTATCGCTATTACCAACAATCGTCCTTTCATAAACTTTGCGATTCTTGCTGGTCCACTCCACACTTACCTCAAGATTCTTGCCTTGGAATACAACCTCTGGTCGTAGACCACCAAAATGCATGAACGTTTCTTGCAATTGTTCACTAGAGGTTGCCCAAGTAAATTCGTTATTGCCATCAAAGGTGCCAGAACTCTTAACTGCAGCAACAATTGGTTGGTCTGCGGTCAGAACTAATGAGAAATTCTTAGCCCCCAATACTGGCTTGAAGACTATGTCCTGAACAATCCCACTCTTTATGTTTATGTCATCCAATTCAATTGGAGCAAATGTGCCATCGCTAGCAACCAGCTCTGCCCGGACATTTGTATTTACTTTTCCTGGCGCCAAAATTCGCAACATCTGTGTGGTGCTACGTCCAGAGAGCGCCACATTGTTGATCGCTGGAATAACAACTCGTTTTGCCGGATTGGCACTTTGTGAAACAAAATCCGATCCTAAACTTTGTAGCCCACGCTGGCGTTGATCATGCAGAAACATTGTGACGCGACCAGATCTAGTAATTGCATGTATGACTACCGAACTCTCTCCTGGTGCTAGCGAATCCAGATAAATCTGCTTGCTCGAATTCTTTGAGACTCGAATTGAATTAACTGGCGAAACGGTGTTCGGTGTATAAACAAAGAGATCAACAACGGCAGTGCTTAAACCACTATTAACTATTTGAATTGAAGACTTGCTAACAACCGACCCAGATCCACCAACGAACCACTGATTGCTCTCATTAATTGCACAAATTACAGTTGCTAATGCGCCTGTTTGATTTCTAGAGACATTAATCGAAGTCTCACTACTTCCATCCACTAATAATGGTTTGGAAGATAAGTAGAAAGTAGTTTTAGCTTTGGATAGCGAGTTCTTTGAAGCAGGAATCTGTCGCACCAAAGTACTTGATGAAGGCAAGACAGAGGTTGATGTTCCACCACTCAGATTTCCTGGACAGACTGTTGCTGGATATGACTTAATTGTTGAAACTCCAGAGTTATTTGGATTGAAAAGAGCTATTGCCGAAATGATCAATAGAAACACCAACAATGCACCGATCACTCTGTGATCTAGCGACTTGAGGTTTGAAGCCTTAAGCGACGTTACCCATCTTGGCGCTTTAATCATAAGAGGTTCTCCTTGGATAGCTCTCGGCGGCGGCGACCGGCTGGCAATGCAAGGATTAGGACTACTAAGAGCGATATGAACTGCAGTGAGATTAGAGCGCGATGTTCGGTTCCATCATGAATTAACGAGATCGGACCTATCTCTGCTACATCAAAATAAGGTAATCCAATCGGTGACTTTTGTAACTCAACACTTGTTCCATTTACGATTAGTTTCCAACCCTCATCAAATTTCTCGGCGATTGTTACGGTTCCTGGTGTCAAAAGATCATCGGTGGCGCCAATGTTTGATGAATTCAAAGTAGTAACAGCGCCGGTTGCATCAGTTACAGAGACCCGGGAATTGCTTCCGACAATCTGCCAAATAATTCCAGAATTTGTTGAAGAGCTACGTGTAAATCCACCAATACCATCGATGGTTCGAGCAATATTCTCATCAACTGGTTTCTTCAAAAATACATATTGAATCCCCTGAGCGCCTAAATCTTTACTTGATGTAATTCCGGCACCACTAAGTAAATCAATTACTGCGCTACCGACAGCATTTGGTATTCGATCCACCACATCGGGATCGCCAATTTGTAAGTCTGAACCTCTGGTTATGAAGTAGTTCAATTGGTCCTCAGTTTTTCCAATTACCAAAGTCTTCGGTCTAATTGGGGTATCGCTGAGTGAGGCAATAAATGCTGGAACAACTTCGCTTCGCCCGCCAGCAACAGCTGAATTAGCGCCACCTGTAACAGCCCAAGTGCTCGTAGCAAGTAAGGAGAGAATTGCAAAAAATGTAGCGAATACGGAGGCGAAATGTCCTAGACCAAGCTTTGAATTCCTCAACTTTGGAATTAACTCTGATGCAACATGAAGTGTTGGCAAGAGAATAAGAACTTGAATAAAAATTATTATTGATCCAGTCCAAACTCTTCCACCACTGCCATGTCCTGAAACATATATACGTGAGAGCAGCGCTGCTAATGTGAGTAAAGCGATTGATGCAGTAACTTCAATCGGAAACTTCTTTGAGAAAAAGAGTGCGACTAAGAAGATAATAAATGGTGCAACTATCCAAGCTGGAACTCCGGTTGCACCACCAGGATTCAAAGTGAGAATTTCTAAAAGTGAACCACCAGAGAGCGCAATTCCTGGTTCAAATAAGATCCGAGTTGGATTGATAATCAACTTTGCCGACCACGGAAGCGTTAACAGCGCAGGTATAAGCGCGAAGGCAAAGAATCTACGGATTCGCGAAAGTTCAGCTGTCATCACAAATTTAACGGGTCCAGTACTTCGTATCTCATCGCGACGCTTGATAAGCGCAGAGAGAAATAATGCGATAAATGTGACTGTCCAGATTGCCAGGAAGAGTGAGGAGAAAGCTGCAAGAAGTGCGGCCAATAAGGCTAGCGAATAGATCCGTCGCCAGCTCAGGCTTTCAAAATTAATTGTTCTTGGCAGCAGACTTAATAAAATTGGGGCGAGTATTGCGATTGCAAGGGTCCCGAGTCGGCCTTGATTAATGCTGTTCCAAATTACCGGTGATAGGCCGTAGAAGAGTCCACCGATAACTGCTACCTGGATTGATAAGCCGAATCTTCGTGCACTTCGATACATCACAAAGAAAGCAAGAGATGGCAAAAGTAAGAAGAAAATTGTTATGAAAAGCCAGACTTTCCCAAAAGTTAAAAGCGAGGCGATAGCGAGAATTACTATCCAAGGTGGCGAATATTCAGCGGACCCCATACCAACTATGTGCCACGATTCAATATATTTTGAAATCAAATCCATGGCGCCTCCTGGCGAGGCTGGAAGTGCACCGCCACTTATTGAACCAAATCTATTTCTAGATGCAATCAATGAGATCAAGAAGGTTGCTGCAAGGCCGAACAGTAGTGGTCGGTTACGGAGGGTATGCCAATTGGATTTGCGAGATTTTAAGACAATTTCCTCGTCAAAATTCTCATCAATAACACCGATATCTGCATATGACATTGGTTGATCTGCTAATTCATTTGCAACTTCATCTGCTGTTTGATTAGTCTTAAAAAACTTTCGCAGTGCATAACTCGCTTGCTCTATTGCAAGTCTGATTTGGCTTCCTGGTGGCGGAATATATTCTCGAATTATTCGAGGCGACAGCAATCTCTTTGATTTTCGAATCTTTCTGGCAGCAAGTAAATCCTGAGGCTTAATAATGAGTAATCCGACTGCGGCAATTTCATCTGCGGCATATCCTGGAAGTTTGGCTAATAAATATCCAATTGCGCGAATTGCAGCACTTCCAACTATTTGAAGTGTGATCCAAGGAAGAAGCCACCAAGATGCATTTGCTAAGAGAACATATGCCGCATTTTTACGATCTAAAAGTCTCGGTCTGTGCAGGAATGCTTCCTCGACATCTACACTTCGAAGTTCAGATGCGGCCGCTTCTACGTGATAAACCAGCGCTTGCGGAGCTGTTAAGACAGAGAAACCGGCAACTCTTGCCCGCCAACCCAAATCGACATCATCTCTAAAGAGCGCCAAGTTTGGATCTAATCCACCTAGATCTTGAAATATTTTTCTCCGGGCCAACATCGCTGCAGTGCTTACAGATAAAACCTCTTTAGGTAGATCGTATTGTCCTTGATCTTGTTCTCTCGGATCTAGCCCCGTCCACCTAGCGCCATTAACCGCAATACTGATTCCAACTTCAAGTAAATGTCTACGGTCATACCAACCAAGTAATTTGGGACCGACAAAAGCAACTTGTGGTTTATCTTCCAAGCCCGCAATTAAATGTTCTAGCGCTGATCTACTTGGCGCGCAATCATCGTGAAGAATCCAAATCAACTCTTCTTGGTCATCAGACTTTAATTTTTTAGCTGAACCCAGTGCCAAAGCAATTGCGTCACCAAATCCAGCATCACGATCAGTTTTCACAACCGTGATACCTGCATTTGCAATCATCTTCGCTGAGTTATCAATTGAACCAGTATCAACCGCAATGATGCGATCAATGCGTCTGGTCTGCGCGGAAATTGCTGCTATAGATTCCGGTAACCAGTCTTGACCATCATGCGAAACCAAAATCGCAGTAACGAAAAAATTGTCAGCCACAGACTAATCCTTGACT
>JNSJ01000004.1_pt1 | contig 28000 bp, 27 predicted proteins | sample 210671 | NCBI WGS metagenome assembly JNSJ01 (sample SAMN02808683, study PRJNA238866) | freshwater metagenome | biome: fresh water; feature: freshwater reservoir; material: water; isolation source: water column of the freshwater reservoir Embalse de Amadorio in Spain | place: Spain: Valencia ... | reverse complement strand
AGCGCAAGATCAAGTTGGTGAATTAGTTTCAATTTCATATGATGAAATCGATGATTCAACCGAAGCCAGAATTGCAACCTATTTATTCGAAGCATCACTTAAAGGTTATGTTGGTTGGCGTTGGGCTGTAACAGTTGTAAAGGTTGATGAATCAAGCTCTCCAACAATTTGCGATGTAGTTCTTCTTCCTGGCACAGATTCACTCCTTGCTCCTGAATGGATTGCGTATAAAGATCGCTTGCTTCCTGGCGATGTTGGTCCCGGAGATATCGTTCCAACTTCTGCCGATGATGCGCGTTTGGTTCCTGGATTTGCTTCGCTTCCAGATGATGAAGATTTAGATCTTGCACAATTATTTGAATTCGGCTTAGGCCGGGCGCGCGTGCTCTCAATTACTGGCCGCGATCTTGCAGCACAACGTTGGTATGCCGGAAGTTCTGGTCCAAACAATGCAATTTCACAGCAGGCACCAAAGCCATGTAATTCATGTGGATTCTTTATTCCAATCGCAGGATCACTTAGATCTGCATTCGGGGTCTGTGCAAATATTTTGGCGCCAGATGATGCCCGCGTTGTCTCAGTCGACCATGGCTGTGGGGCGCATTCCGAAGCGCTGGTTGTCACCGATTAGCCGCTAATCAAGCACAAAATCGGGCAACAGCACCTCGCATTCGTAAGTTAAACTAATCCTCTTGCACAAACGGCAAAACCAGATTTGAAGAAAAAAAGGAGTTCCCCAATGCCTCTAGGTCGCGTGAAGTGGTACAGCCTTGAAAAGGGTTTTGGATTTATTGAATCTGAAGAGGGCGCAGATGTTTATTTAGCATCTTCAGCTCTTCCATCTGGTGTTGCAACAGTTAAGCCAGGAACCAAACTTGAATTCGGAGTTATCGAAGGCAAGAAAGGTCCACAAGCAATGACTGTTCGTTTGATCGACGAGCCGGCATCTGTTGTTGCAAATAATCGAATCAATCATGATGATCTAGCAACGATGATTGAGGACACAATTAAGATTTTGGATAAGGTCGGAAATGGTTTACGTCACGGTCGCCATCCATCTGGCCCAGATGCTGATCGCTTAGCTAAAGTTTTACGCGGTATTGCCGGACAATTCGAGAGCTAATTACTTTCGCGCTTTGCCCGTCTTATTGTGTAACGAAGTCCAATCACGCCTAAGCTGATTCCGAATACACAAATCCATTTTGCATTTGTGCTGGCATCAAGAGCAAAGGTTGCAATTAGGGCTACAAACCACAGTGCGATTCCAATAATGATTACGGTAATTGCACTTCTTAAATGAACCACCGGATTAATCACCGACTAATACAACAATAAGCACGGCTATGAAGAGCGCTCCGAGAGTAATAAGTCTGCGAGTTTTATAACTCAAGAACTTACTTCTTTAATTCTGCGACTATGTAGTCGATGCAGTCTGTAAGTTTCTTAACATCACTTGGATCAACCGCAGGGAACATTCCAACGCGCAATTGGTTCTTGCCAAGTTTGCGATAAGGATCTGTATCTACGATGCCATTCGCACGAAGAATCTTTGCAATTTCTAGGGCATCAATCGCATCATCGAAGTTAATTGTTCCTACAACCTTTGATCGCATCGCTGGATCTGTAACAAATGGTGTTGTGTAATCATTTTTCTCAGCCCATGAATAGAGATGATTTGAAGATTCTGCAGAACGACCGGCTGCAAACTTAAGGCCGCCATTTGAATTCATCCATTCAATCTGTTCAGCTAACAAGATGATTGTTGCAAGTGCTGGAGTGTTGTAGGTCTGATCAAGTCTTGAATTTTCGATTGCAATTGTTAGATCGAAGAAAGCTGGAATAAAGCGGCCACTTGCTTTGATTTTTTCAACGCGAGCGATTGCCGCTGGGCTCATGATTGCGATCCAGAGTCCGCCATCTGATGCGAAAGATTTTTGGGGTGCGAAGTAGTAAACATCGCATTGAGACATATCTACATCAAGGCCACCTGCTGCAGATGTTGCATCCACTAATACCAATGCGTCTTCGGTGCCAGCTGGTCGAGTAATTGGCATTGAAACACCAGTGCTGGTTTCGTTGTGGGTTAGTGCATAAACATCAACGCCCGCTTCAGCAACTGCAACTGGGTGCGCACCTGGTTCAACTTTGATAACTGTTGGGTCATCCAAGAACGGTGCATCTTTTGCTGCTGCAGCGAACTTAGAGGAGAACTCACCAAATACTAAATGTTGTGATTTCTTTTCAATCAAACCAAATGTTGCGATGTCCCAGAATGCAGTTGATCCACCGTTACCTAAAACAACTTCATAACCTTCTGGCAGATTAAATAGTGAGGTAAGTCCTGTGCGAACTCGGTTTACAACGTTCTTGACTGGCTTCTGGCGATGCGATGTTCCTAGAATTGAAGTCCCACTATTTGCTAGTGCAGCAAGTGCTTCGGGACGAATCTTTGATGGGCCACAACCAAAACGGCCATCAACTGGCTTCAAATTATCTGGAATTTTAATTTCGCTCATGGGCAGAGCCTACGGGTTCAGGCGATTAACTTGCCAATCGGTTTTCTGTGAGTCCGAACGCACGTAGCGCAAGCGATCATGCAATCTGGAATGGCGACCCTGCCAAAACTCGATACTGACTGGGCGCACTAAATATCCGCCCCAATATTCTGGTCTCGGCACAACAGACCCTTCCGGATACTTTTCTGCGAGCTGCGCATACTTTGCTTCAAGAGTTTCTCTTGAATCTAATTCAGTTGACTGCGCACTTGCAGTCGCACCAATTTGGCTGCCCCATGGCCGAGCCGCGAAATAATCATCGCTCTCTTGCGCACTTACTTTTTCAGTAGTTCCGATAATTATTACTTGGCGCTCCATCGGATACCAAGGAAATACAAGTGAGACTTTTGGATTGTTTGCAATCGCGTCGGCTTTTCGTGACAGGTAATTTGTGAAGAAGGTAAAGCCATCAGTTGAAACATCTTTTAATAGAACTGATCGGCCAACAGGTGCGCCATCTGTAATTGTCGATAGCACCATTGCATTAGCTTCGACCACCATAATATTTTCGCTGGCCTCACTTAGCCACTTTTTGAATTGCTCAATTGGATCGCGGGCAAGGTCAGATTCAGTCAGACCGGCCTGGCCATATGAAAGGCGCATCGCCCGAATGGTCTCCCGATTGATTTCGCTCATGGTTGTATCTAACTTCACTTTCGCCCCGCGTGCATCTTGCGGCGATATTGGCGCCCCTAGTTTGGCTTCACCCGCAAAAGTGTGGACAATACGCATAACTAATTGAGGGAGCCCGTCGTGTCAGATAGTTTCAAACCCGGTCTTGAAGGCGTCATTGCATTTGAATCTGAAATCGCAGAGCCGGATAAAGAAGGTAGTGCGCTTCGCTACCGCGGCGTTGATATCGAAGATCTTGTTGGTCGCGTAACTTTCGGAAACGTTTGGGGTTTGTTAGTAGATAACGAATTTAATCCTGGTCTTCCCGCAGCAGAACCATTTCCAATCCCAGTTCACTCAGGTGATATTCGCGTAGATGTGCAATCAGCAATTGCAATGCTTGCACCAGCTTGGGGATTCAAACCACTTTTAGATACAACAGATGACGAAGCTCGGATTCAACTTGCTCGCACTTCAGTCATGGTTCTTTCATATGTTGCGCAAGCTGCTCGTGGCACTGCACCAATGGTTCCGCAATCAGAAGTTGATAAAGCACATACCGTTGTAGAACGAATGATGATTCGTTGGCGCGGAGAACCAGATCCATTACACGTTCGCGCAGTAGATGCTTACTTTGTTTCAGCAGCAGAACATGGAATGAATGCTTCAACTTTTACCGCGCGAGTAATTGCATCAACTGGCGCAGATGTTGCGGCCTCAATTTCTGGTGCAATCGGCGCAATGTCCGGTCCACTTCACGGTGGCGCACCTGCTCGTGTTCTTAGTATGATTGAAGGCGTTGAAAAAACTGGTGATGCAACCGCATATGTAAAGGGAATTTTAGATCGCAAAGAACGCTTGATGGGATTCGGTCACCGGGTTTACCGCGCCGAAGATCCACGTGCCCGCACCCTTCGTCGAATTTCAAAAGAGCTAAATGCGCCACGTTATGAAGTTGCACTAGCTCTTGAAAAAGCTGCATTGGCTGAACTTCACGAACGTCAACCAGATCGCGTTCTAGAAACTAACGTTGAATTCTGGGCCGCAATCGTTCTGGACTTTGCACAAATTCCAGCTCATATGTTTACCTCGATGTTCACCGCTGCACGAACTGCAGGTTGGTCAGCACATATTCTTGAGCAGAAGCGCACTGGAAGAATTATTCGTCCATCAGCAAGATACGTTGGTCCAGCGCCTCGTAAAGTAAGTGAAGTTCAGGGCTGGGATGAGTCAGTCCATTCACTCCACAACTAAACGCAATATCTTCTGGTTCAGAAGAGATCTGCGTCTAGCTGACAATCCGGCACTACTTGCTGCAATAGAAAATTGCGATGAATTAATCGTGGTTTATATTCTTGATGAAAAAATAATTAAAGATAGCGGGGCCAAGCGCCTTGCTTATTTGGGTCAGTCGCTGCGAGCACTTGATGAATCACTTGGCAACGAATTACATGTAATTGCCGGTGACTCTATTGAAGTCCTAAAAGCCTTAATCAAAAAATATGGCGCAGATGAAGTTCACATCAGCCAAGAATACGAACCATATGGTGCGGCTCGAGATGCAAAAGTCGAAGCAAGCGGAATCAAATTAGTAAAGACCGGAAGTTTGTATGCAGTTGCACCTGGTCGAGTATTGAAACCAAGTGATGCAACTCCGTATCGTGTTTACACTCCATTTTATAAAGCTTGGTGTGTGCATGGCTGGCGCAAACCAGTTGCTGCGCCAAAGACTTTAAATCTAGTGACACCAAGTGCAGATGATCGAAACTTTCCAGATTGGCAGATCCCAGAAGGATGCACAATTTCTAAAGCCGGTGAAGCTGCAGCGCTAGAACGATGGAAGAAATTCAAATCCAGTGCGCTTGCAAGTTATGACACAGAACGAAACAACGCAGGTGTTGATGGCACTAGCAAGATGAGTGAATATCTAACTTGGGGCGAAATCCATCCGCGGACACTGCTTGCAGAACTTGGAACAAGTAATGCCCATGATGTTTATCGTAAAGAGATTGCTTGGCGCGAATTTTATGCTGATGTGCTCTTTAATAACCCACACACTGATAAAGATTATTACGCTCCTAGATTTGCAAATATGCGATACGACAAACCTGGCGAAAAATTCAAAGCCTGGCGCGAAGGCAAAACGGGATACCCATTTGTTGATGCCGCAATGCGTCAGATTGTTAAGGAAGGCTGGATGCATAACCGAACCCGAATGGTTGTCGCATCTTTCTTGGTTAAGGATCTGCACTTGGAATGGCAATTAGGCGCTGATTTTTTTATGGAACACCTAGTTGATTTCGACGTTGCATCAAATGCACACGGTTGGCAGTGGACTGCAGGATGCGGGACTGATGCCTCACCTTATTACCGAGTATTCAATCCAATTGAACAAGGAAAACGTTTTGACGTAAATGGAGATTACATCCGTAAATATGTTCCAGAGCTTGCACATTTAAGTAGCGATGAAATTCATGAACCTTGGGAGTATTTGGATGGTTATTCAAAAGGCTATCCAGAGCGAATCGTTAATCATGCAACTGAACGTTTGGAATCTCTTGCGAGGTTAGAGGAAATTAAGCCAAATTAATTTAGAGATTGAACGTAACCAGTTCCGTTTCGCTTTGCTTCATACATTGCGGCATCTGCCCGCTTAAGTAGATCTTCTTTTGTAGTTGTTGGGCCCTCGGTTGTAACGCTTCCAATACTTACCCCTACTTTTACATCACCAACTGAAAGTGTGAATGGATAGGTACAGGTTGCCCGAAGTGCAAGCGCGACATCACTTCCGATATTTCGCTTTCCATAAACGACGACACCAAATTCATCGCCACCAAGTCTTGCGATTAAAACGCCTTCTGGAAGCACTCGATTAAATCTTAAAGTTATCTGCTTCAAAAGTTGGTCACCAACTTCATGACCATAGTTATCATTCACCGCTTTAAAGCCATCTAAATCCAGAAGCAAAAGCGTTCCAGTTCTTCTGCGCAATAATTCAAGTTCAGCGATGAATCTTCTGCGATTAGGTAATCCAGTTAACTCATCGGTTCTTGCATGCTCACGATCTTCGCTCACCATTTTTGCATCGCGCAACGCAAGTGCCATACGCAGGAAAGCAAGTGAAATAGTTAAGAAGGAAATTATCAGAACAAATGCGGGGAAGTAATTTGGCCGAAATGCACCAAAGGCTAGGATGCTTGAACTAATCACTAGTGCAAAAGTTGTGGCCCAGGTATTGATGTGCAGCTTTGGAATTTCAGTTTCGCCGCCATGTAGGTAAAGCGCATTAGCTATAAGCACTATACCCAGAAGCCAGCCATCATCGGTAAGCGCTGCGAATTCGTAACCGGTTGTCGCTGATAGGAGTAGGAAGAATAAATCGGTAAGTGCAAAGATCGAAATTCCTAGGAAAAGACTTAAACCACGCATACTTCTGTGCTGCAGAATGATCAGTGATAAACAGGTTGCAACAAGGACCAAATCACCAACTGGGTAGAGAATAGATAAGAAAACTTCGTAACTTTCACCATCAAAGCGCAATTGTGCCGGTCGCAACAACAGACTAGATATAACACTTGAAGTTCCAAGAGCGATTATTGCAGTATCCAATAATTCTAGAGCAGTAACTTTTTTCGTAACCGCCAGCGCCCGAATAATTCCAATGATCATCAGTGGATAAAAAGCGATATATGTAAAATCAATGAATTTTTCAGAGATCTGTATTTCGTAAAAAGAATTCCAGGTTGAAAGAGTTGATCCAATCGCCCAAAGCAATATTGCAAATGTAATTGTAAGACGTGCCAACCGATCGTTTAATCTGGGGGATTTCCAGGCAACATATGCTGCTAAGAATGCGATTAGGTTGAAGACAATTAAATCGGGGACAATCGAAGGCAATTGAAAAGCCACCCGAATAATCAGGTGGCTAATCAATAAGAGGAATACTCCTACTCTCGCCATTTAGCGAGCGTAGGGTAAAAAGTGAAGCTTATTTACAAGCGGTGGAAATGCTTGCCTTTGCAGTAGCTAAATCACTTGTGGTCTTAGCTTTGCCATCTGTCGCTTCTTTGATTTGAGCATCAAGTTCCACGATATTTGCATTGGCCTCGATAACGCGTTGCTTATTGCGATCAATTCCAGCTTGAACAGTTGCAATCTGCTTTTTCTGGGTCTCAGTTGGATTCTTTGGATATGTGAGCATGTTCTTGCTCCAGGTATCAACATTCTTCTGAGCGCTTGTTATCAATCTTTCGGCAGTTGCCTTAAGGCGGGTAGCGCTGCTGATTCGACTATCGAATGAACTGGTTACTGCGCCAGATAAAGATTTAGCACTTAGATAACTCGCATTTGCGTCAATACATGGTTTAGAAACCCAGACCAACGCCTTCGAAGTCTTAGCAGGATTTGGAGCACATGTGTAAGAAATTTTTCCGATTGTTGCCTTTGCCTTTGCCGGCTTACAGGCCTTGTATGGTGTCGCGGCAGATGCGCTTGTAACACCAACAATGGATCCAGCTAAAACTAGTAGTGCGATTGATATCGCAGAAACTTTCTTTGACACATTAACCCCCACGAAATTTACCCAAGAACCACAAATATTTGTGGTGTCGATGAGGTAATTCTATCTTTGCAGATGCAAATTTTCGGGGAGAAGAACTATGTCTGTCGGTGAAATTACTGTGAATATCAGAATAATTTAACGTTGCCGCGCTCGAACCTTGATTCCAAGCTTTCGAACCAAGGGCCTGGGTCCGAATCTCGCGATAGTGCTTAAAATTTTATATTGCCAACCCGGAATACAGATTGCTCTTCCACGCTCGGCTGCACTCCAAGATTCACTAACAACGCGATCAGCTTCGAGCCACATGAAATTCGGCAACCCGGTCATCTTCATTTTGCCGCGTTGATGAAATTCAGTGCGAGTAAAGCCAGGGCAGAGCGCAGAGATATTGATGTTGGTTCTAGATAGCTCAGAATTAAGTGATTCGGTATGAACCGTTAAATAAGATTTAGCTGCGCTATATGTCCCACCCGCAATAAAGCTTGCAACACTTGAAACGTTGATTATCGTTCCAGAATCCCGATTTAGCATTTGAGGTAAAACCGCATGCATAAGCTGCATGGGTGCTTTAGCAAGGACGTCTATTAAGTTTAATTCCGCTTCGATGTCACTTTTCAAGAAACTATCTTTAATCCCAAAGCCAGCATTGTTAATCAATACTTCAATTGGTTTCTTGGGATTTGATAGCCGTTTCTCGACCCGCGCTAACTGAGCCGGCACCGACAAATCGGCCTGCAAGACTTCAACATCGATTTTGTATTTCTTGGATAGCGAATTCGCTCGCTCTTGTAGCCGCTTTTTATCGCGGGCCACAAGAACTAAGTCGAAACCTTTTGCTGCAAGCAATCTAGTAAAGGATTCACCAATACCTGCGGTGGCTCCGGTTACTAGCGCAGTGTTCATTTAATTACTTTACTATCCCAGCTGTTGATTCATCACGGATGTGCCATGTAGTTCCATACTCTTCAAGCTTTGCAAGGTATGGCTTCGCATCAAACCACTCAGGACCATTTACTCCAGGCTCTGGTTTCCAAACACCTTCATGAATAAGTTCCATTGCAATTACTGGATTAATTGCGGTCTGCCAAACAACTGCTTGATCGCCATAATTTTCCATAGACCAGGCGTTATCAACTACGTTGTAGAGATAAACCGCTTTTGGTTCACCGTTCTTATCTAATCCTTTAACAAGTGAACCAGCACAAGTTTTACCGGTCATTCGTGAACCAAGTGTTGCTGGATCAGGAAGTGATGCAGCTAAGAGATCACGAGGCGAAACTTGCACACCTTGAACATCGACAGTTTCGGTGCGATCCATGCCAAGCATATGAATAGTCTTCAGAATTGAAATAAATTGCGCACCAAGACCGTATTTGAAGTTAACTTTCTTAGCTTCAATCTTCTGCGGAATCAAAACAACTTCTTCGTGCTCAACATTCACACATTCGACTGGTCCGATTCCATCAGGGAAATCAAAGACTTCGAGCTCTGAGAATGGTTCGGTTGTATACCAACCACGGCCATCTTCCCAAACAAGTGGTGGATTCAAACACTCTTCAATAGTTGTCCAAATTGAGAATGACGGTGCAAATTCTGAACCAGCAACAACTAAGTTTGATCCATCTAAAACAGTTATTGAATCGATACGTGAAAACAATTCATCGCTTGCATATTTTGCAAAGACATCGCTTAGACCAGGTTCAACACCCATACCAATCAAGGCATAAATTCCGCGTTCGCTCCAATTCCAGTCGCGAGCAAATTGTTCATCGCCACATTTCACACCGGTTTCGGTATATGGATAATGCGGATGTGGTCTAGATAAAGACATCGCCATATCTAAGTAATTCTTATTTTCGATTTCGCAGGCAAGAAATATCGGCATCACAAAACGCGGATCAACAGCATTGATCACAATGTCGGGATTAGCTTTGCGAATTAATTCGCGGATATCTTCGAGTTCTGCTGCATTTACTTGTGCTGCGGAAAAGCGGGGATCCTTCAAGCGATTTACGGCATCTTCAGCGCGAGATAAATTGCGATCTGCGATTACTAGTTCTGTAATGAATGAACGACGTGAGGCAATATTAGCTATTGCTCGACCAACTCCACCGGCGCCTAAAACTAGGGCCTTCATTAAAACCAACTCCAAACGAGTATTTTGCTATTTCCTTGAGCCTAGCCCAGCAGATTAGAGATGGGCAAATCACAATAAAATTAAGTAAACTAACTTTCAATAAAAGTCTAATAATTTTTATTTTAAAGTTTCATTTAGGTCCTAGTAGCTCAGTGGATAGAGCAACCGCCTCCTAAGCGGTAGGTCGCAGGTTCAACTCCCGCCTAGGACACAATTGCTTAAAGAATTCTTAGTTATGGAATACAACTGTTTTATCGCCAACGATAAAGATTCTATCTTCGGCAAAATCACGAACTGCGCGAGATAAGACTCGGCGTTCGATATCGCGGCCAGTTGCAATTAAATCTTCAGGAGTTGAAGCATGAGTTACATGCGCAACATCTTGATCAATAATTGGACCTTCATCTAAATCAGGCGTTACGAAGTGAGCAGTTGCGCCGATGATTTTCACACCACGTGCATGTGCTTGGTGATAAGGCTTTGCACCTTTAAAGCCTGGCAAGAATGAGTGGTGAATGTTGATAATTCGACCAAACATTTTTTCACAGAACTCTTTAGTTAGGATCTGCATATAACGGGCGAGCACTACAAGATCAATTTCAAGTTCAGTTACTAATTTTGAGATTTCGGCTTCAGCATCCGCCTTAGCCAGTTTGCTCTGATCGATAAATTTAATTCCGTGAGATTCAACCAGAGTCTTTAAATCACTGTGGTTTGAAACCACTGCTGGAATTTCAATAGGTAGTTCGCCAAGCTCTTGAAGGTAAAGCAAATCGCGCAGACAGTGCGACTCTTTAGTTACAAGAATGATGGCCTTCTTCTGCTTGGCAGCAGAACGCAGAGATAGCTTTGGCTTAAATTGGCCAAGGCCGCTCTCTAAAATTTCGCGCACCTTTGCTAAATCAAGGTCACTCTCGAAACGAGTGCGCATGACAAAATCTTGAGTAGTTGGATCTGTGAATTGTTGATTCTCAATTATGTTTCCACGCGCAGCAAGAACCGCAGTTGTCATCGCATGCACGATGCCAGGCTGGTCTTTGCACTGCAGGGTAACTATCAAATCCATTGCAGAAGTTTAATGGTTAATTGTGAATCTCTTTAACGCCTTAGGCGCCCACCAGTTACGTTCACCAAATAAGCGCATAAGTGCTGGGACAAGCAAGGCTCGGACCAAGGTTGCATCGAGAAGAATCGCGAATGCCACACCAAATCCCATGGCCTTTATTGATGTAACACCGCTGGTCATGAAGATCGCAAAGACCGTTGAAAGGATAACTGCGGCAGCGGTGATTATTCGGGCAGATTTTTGTAGGCCAAGTGCAACAGATTCAACATTTGAATGACCGGCATCATGTTCTTCTTTAATCCGAGATAGTAGGAAAACTTCGTAATCCATCGATAAACCAAAGGCTACAACCGCAATCAAGATAACGATTGAAGTATCGATACTTCCGGTATTAGTAAATGAACCGACTAGCCAATTTAAATGACCACCAATAAATATCCAAGTCATTGCACCCAAAGTTGCGGATAGTGAGAGCAAGTTCAGGATTACGGCTTTAATTGGCAGAATTATTGAACCAGTAAACATAAAGAGAAGAATCAGGGTTCCAATCGCAATCCAACCAAGTGCGAGCGGCAATTTCTTAGCAATGCCCATCTGACTGTCAGCATAATCAGCGGCAACACCACCAACTAAGGTGCCTTCGGGAACATTTAGTTCACGAATTTCAGTAATCATTTTCTCTGCTGCAGGAGTGCGCGCACCCATGCTGTGAATTGCAGCGATTCGGACATCAGTGCCAACAGTTTCAGGAGCACCGATATTCATTACACCCGGAACATTTGCAAGATCACTTACAAAGCTATTTATTGCAACCATCTTTGATGTTCCATTTGGAATGATTATTTCAATTGGATTTGCTTGCTCGCCAGGGAATTTATCTAAACCAACTTGAGCCGCAATTGCTGCCTTATCGCTTGCAGGCAATACTCGGGTATCAACTTGCGAAAAGACAATATCTTTAATTGGTGAAGCAATAGTTCCAAGAATTAGAAGTGAAATGAAAACAACTGCAACTGGCCGCTTCATTACAAAACGTGCTGTGTGTGCCCAACGGCCATCTTCCTTAGGAGTAATCGCGCTCTTGCGCACAACGAATTTATCAATCTTGGTTCCAAGTAGGGCCAAGATTGCTGGCAATGGAATAAGTGCGCCAAGAATTGCAATTGCTACGACTGCGACTCCGCCATAACCAAATGACTTTAAGAACATTTGTGGGAAGAACATTAGAGATGCCAGGCTGATCATTACCGTGATGCCTGAGAAGAAAACAGTTCGGCCCGCAGTTTTAACAGTCTGCGTAACTGCTTCTTCGACACTCTTTCCAGAATGAAGTTCTTCGCGGAAGCGGTTCACCATTAAGAGTGAATAATCGATACCAAGTCCCATTCCTAGGCCCGTTATCAAATTAAGGGAGAAGATACTCACGCCTGTAGTAAGGCTAATTAGATAGAGGATTACAAAGGCGCCAAGAATTGCACTAATGGCAACAACTACTGGCATTGCAGATGCAATTAGACCACCGAAGACAAAGAGAAGGAAGAGAAAGGTAAGTGGGATTGAAATAGCTTCAGCGAACTTTAAGTCACTTGAAATTCTCTCGTTGATTGCATTGTTAAAAGTTGAGAAGCCACCAACATAGATTCTTAGGTTTCCAACTTCACCATCATATTTTTTCTGCAATTCTGAAGCTAGTTTATCCAAGCTAGTAAGATCTGCTTCAGTGCCGTAAATAAAGAGATAAGCAGCGTTTCCATCACTGCTAACTAATTCTTTTGCTCCACCTGCGCTCCAATAAGAAAGTGTGTTTGCAACACCTGGCCGATTGCGCAGTTCCGCTTCAATTGGTGCAACTTCTGCAGCTACTGCGGGATCTGCAACGCTCTTGCCAGCATCAATGATGAAGATGATTGCCGGATCTTTTACTTTAAAAGTATCTGTTAAATAATCTGCTGCTTTATATGAATCGCTGCCAGGATCTGAATATCCGCCGCCTTCAAGTCGGGCAAAGACAAGTGAACCGATTACACCTGCTGCGATAGTGGCAACAATAAATCCTGCCAACACGGCCTTGCGGCGTCTGAATAATGTGCGACCCAACTTCTCAAACATGACTTCTATTCTCTCTGTTAGTTGATTAGTATTTACTTATGAGCGATCCGAATATCTTGCCGAAAGTTACGCAAGATGAAATTGATCCGCGGGAAGATGATGATTCAAAACGCGACGCTGAAATTGAAGGCGATCGCCCACCCCATCACGGCTAATCATTTTTTGGAGCCGGAGGTGGAGTCGGTGCGGCTGGAGTTGTCGAAGGTTTAGTGGCTCTTGAATCAGTTTTATAAAACCCGGAGCCCTTGAAAACTACTCCAACATTCGAATAAACCTTCTGCACATCACCTTTGCATTCTGGGCATTGGGTGAGGGCATCTTCGCTAAACGATTGAAATGCCTCAAATTGATGACCACAACTGGTGCAGGCATATTCGTATGTAGGCATGGTAGGTATTGTAAAGAAGTGAGAGAATTACATCTAATCGACAATCAATTTGAGAGGAAAACATGAAGGCCGGCCGGGTATTTCGAAGCATAATCTCAGGAACAATTGTTCTTCTGCCCATCGTTGCAACCCCTGCTTACGCAAATAGCATCACGGCTTCGGTTCCTCAAGCTGGTTCAGTTCTCACAACTGCACCTAATTCGATTGCAATTTCAACAGCTGCACCGCTTTCAGAACAAGGAAGTTTAATTGTTGTTAATGATCCAAATGGAGTTGCAGTAGATGATGGATCAATAACAATTGATGGAAATAGCGCCGAGGTTGGTTTAACTGAGTTGATAACTACTGGTGTTTACACCGTTAACTACACACTTCTTTCAGATACCGAGGATCCACTAACTGGTTCTTACACATTTTTGTTTAATGCACCATCTAGCTTGGCAAGTCCTTCGCCGACACCAACACAGTCTTCGGTTGAAGCGACTACCGAGAATATGAATTTGAATAATGGATCTAATGCATTCGTATACACACTGCTTGTAATTGCTGCCTTTGTCTTCATATTTCTAATTTGGTATGCGAAGCAGACTTTTGGTGGTCCAAAGCGTTCACCAAAAACTAAGCGCAAGTAACCGAATCTAAGTTATGCACTTTTTCACCGATACGCTACAAATTCTTTCTGCCACAACATTTATTGGATTACTTCTTGCAATTTCCTTCTTTATCCGAGAAGAACACTCCAGGCTTTTGCCCGAGGCGATTCGGATTCGAAATCTTGCAATTATTCCGGCGGCGGTTTGGCTGATATCAAGTATCGGAGTTCTCTTTGTTCAATTAGCAGAATTGCTATCGATTCCTATTTCAGAGACTTTTGATTCGGTTGTCATAAGATCATTCATTACCCAGACTGCACTTGGGAAGAGTTTTGCAATAAACATTGCAGCTGCAGCAATTGCGCTGATTCTGATTCCAAGAATTTCACGGACTACTGGCTCGATATTTCTTTTAGGAATAACTTTTATCGGGGTTCTGGCTCCGGTTTTTCAGAGTCATTCGAGTAGTTCTGGAAATCACGGATTAGCAATTGGTTCTCTTCTGATTCACGTTATAGGAATTTCGCTATGGGTTGGCGGAATCATCGCTTTGATTTTGATCAATAAGGAAGAGCGAATAATCGCAATTTCAAGATTTAGCACTCTGGCACTTTGGTCGGCAATTGCAGTATTTTCAAGCGGTGCTATTAATGCTTGGACTCGATTAAATTTTAGAGATGCTTGGAATTCTCAATATGGAAATCTGGTTATTTACAAAATTGTCTTAGGCGCTATTCTGATTTTTATAGGTGCTATCCACCGAAAATACCTTATTAAAAAGCTTGAAGGCTCTAAGCAAATTTTTCAGCTCCTAATTGTGGAAGTTCTCATAATGATTGCTGCAATCAGCGTGGGTGCGTGGCTCTCTTCAAGTGCACCACCAATTCCTGAAAATCCAAGAGAAGTAGGCATTGCAGAAATAATTGCCGGAAGTCCGATGCTGCCGGCCCCAGATCTCAACAATGTTCTCTGGACCTATGTCCCGGATGCCGCAATTATGGGGCTGTTAATTTTTATTACCGCGCTTTATATAAGAGGAGTAGTAATCCTGGCGAAGCGCGGTGACAAGTGGCCGATTGGTCGAACTATTGCATTTGCATTCGCAATCGCGGCTACAGATTTTGCAACAAGTGGCGGACTCGGTGCTTATGCACGTTTCTCATTTTCTTATCACATGGTCGCTCACATGATTCTTGGAATGGTCGCACCGATTGGATTTGTTCTAAGCGCACCAATAACACTTGCACTTCGGACCTTACCGATTGGCCGAACTCCGGATGAGCGCGGAATTCGTGGAATTTTAATTACCCTTCTGCATTCAAAGTATTTTCAAGTTATTTCAAATCCAATTGTTGCTCTAGCAATCTTTGACGGCTCGCTCTTTGCGCTTTATATGACACCGTTATTCGGAGATTTAATGCAGAGCCACTTCGGACATCTATTTATGAGCCTTCACTTCTTACTTGCTGGCACGCTCTTCTTCCACGTAATTGTGGGAATTGATCCTTCGCCAAAGCGGGTTCCGTACATCGTTCGAATAATCATTTTATTTGCGGCAATGAGTATTCACGCCTTCTTCTCAATTGCACTTATGTCAACAACAACGCTCTTAGATGGTGGCTACTTTGCAAGCTTGGATCGGCCTTGGTCGACTGATTTGTTAGCAGATCAGAAAGCAGGAGGCGCGGTTGGTTGGGCAATGGGAGAAATTCCGATTCTGATTGCACTAGTTGCAACCTTTATTCAGTGGACAAGGGATGACAAGAAAGAAACTAGACGCATTGATCGAGCCGAAGATAGAGCAGCGGCCATGGGCGAGGATGATGAATTAGCAAAATACAATAAATACCTTGCGGAATTGCGACGACTAGACGAAACCAAAGAAAGTTGAGTTAATTAAGCCATGGAAGCGTTAATCGGCGAGGAATACGAAGCACTGCGAGAAAGCGTGCGCGCACTTGCGACCAAGAAAATTGAACCCTTTGCAAAAGCCGTTGATGAAGAGTCCCGATTTCCGCAAGAAGCTTTTGAAGCTCTGCAATCAGCGGATCTTGCAGCGGCACATGTTGATTCTAAATATGGTGGCCAGGGAGCCGATGCACTTGCAACTGTAATAATTATTGAAGAAGTTGCTCGGGTTTGTGGATCTTCATCGCTAATCCCAGCGGTAAATAAATTAGGTTCACTTCCACTTATCTTGGCCGGCAGTAGCGAACTTAAAGAGAAGTATTTAACTCAGCTTGCAGCAGGAAAAGGTTTCTCTTACTGCCTATCTGAATCTGAAGCCGGATCTGATGCTGCAGCAATGAAAACCAAAGCTGTTAAAAGCGGAACTGATTGGATTATCAGTGGAAGCAAGAAATGGATTTCAAATGCTGGTTTCTCTGATTTTTATACCGTGCTTGCCCAAACCGATCCAGCTCTCGGCGCAAAAGGAATTACCGCATTTGTTGTCGAAAAGAGTGATGCCGGAGTTTCATTTGGCGCGCATGAAAAAAAGATGGGTTTTCGTGGTTCACCAACGCGTGAGGTCTATTTCGATAACGTAAAAATTTCAGATGATCGACGACTCGGTGAAGTTGGCTCTGGTTTTGGACTAGCGATGAAGACTCTCGACCATACCCGAATCACAATTGCAGCCCAGGCACTTGGAATTGCACAAGGTGCATTTGAAGTTGCCACAAAGTATTCACACGAACGTAAACAATTCGGTAAAGAAATCTTTGATTTCCAGGGAGTGCAATTTATGTTGGCAGATATGGCGATGAATATCGCCGCAGCTAGGACGCTTACTTATTCTGCTGCTGTAAAAAGTGAGCGCGGTGAGAATGATCTAACCTTCTTCTCTGCCGCTGCAAAATGTTTTGCAACTGATGTAGCCATGAAAGTTACGACTGATGCCGTTCAAGTTTTAGGTGGATATGGCTATGTTTCAGATTACCCAGTAGAGCGCATGATGCGCGATGCGAAACTAACTCAGATTTATGAAGGCACCAATCAAGTGCAACGAGTTGTTATGGCTCGCCATCTTGGTGAACTTAATTAGAGAATCGCACTATTAGATCTGGTGTTGCAACTGCATTTAACTTTATATCGTGCGCCTCGACCGGAAATGGTTCAACTGTTAGTTCGCCAGAATAGATAAGTCCGATTCGCCAGGCTGAGATATTTGCTAGAGCCCGGTCATAAGAACCGCCACCTTGTCCCAATCGATGACCCTCGCGATTCGCATGAAGAGTTGGCACAATCACGATATCTAATTCATCGCCAGACATAACTTCACCAACCGGCTCGAGAATCTTTCCAACTTTTTTTAACTTTGACTCATCACCGCTCCAGATAACCCATTCCAGGTTCTTATCTTTTAACATCCTTGGAAGCGCTAATCTCTTCTGACTTCTAAGTAATTCCATATTTAAATCTTTGGTTGCTGGTTCATCGCCATATGAGATGTAACTCGCAATTGTCTTTGCGCTCTGAAATTCCTCAGATTTAATAATGTGGGTCCAGGACTCACTTAAATCCCGAAGTGATCGTTCAGAACGAAATCGCTTTCGAAGTTCCTGCTTTTTGGAATTCGCTATATCCACGGAAATACTCTATTTAAGAAGTAAGGTTTAGTCATGGAACAACAGCCGAGCGTCGAAGAGCTCTTAGCCAATCTTTTAGATATTGCAGCGCCACTAGCACCATTTGATATGCCGCTATTAGATGCTCATGGTGCAACCCTCGCAAAAGATATATTTGCAGGCGAACGTTTGGTATTACGTGGTGGGACCAGAATTAGATCAACCCAGATTGGATTAGCAGCATCTATCGGTTTAGATAGATTGCCAACCCTTCCGCATCCAAGAGTTGTAGTTATTTCTGCCGGTGATGATTTAGTGGAGCCAGGACAGGCTTTAGAAGATTCAGATGATGAGTTTGAAACTAACTCTTGGATGCTAACTTCTGCAGTTCGGGAAGCTGGAGCGAATGGTTTTCGAGTTCATACAATTCCAGAGAATCATGAACAATTAAGAGAGGTAATCGAAGATCAATTAGTGCGTGCAGATTTAATCGTAATAAGCGGAGAGCGCCACGATGAATCCTTTGAATTAATCACAGCAGTGCTAAAAGAACTTGGTGAGATAACAACCGTCCGTCCCAAGATGAGCGAGAGCGGGCTCCACAACTTTGGCTTAATTGGTCCCGATAAAATTCCAGTTATAACTCTGCCCGGTGATCCGGTAGTTGCCGGAATTGCAGTCGAAATTTTTGTCCGTCCCATGATTCGAAAAATGGCTGGGGCGCCAAATATTTTCCGCAATCAACTTAAGGCGAAGTTAAAGAGTTCGATTGACGTGACTCCAGGTGAGAGTGGTTACATCAGGGCGCTACTTACATCTGAAAATGGCGTAGTGGCAGTTCCTTTGGATGTTCAAGGCGATCTGGTTTCACTCTCCGATGCAAATGCTTTCATAATTGTTCCGGAAGATTCCAAGAGCCTGAAAGCAGGCGATGTTGTAGATGTAATGGTTCTTGATCGGAGTTCAAACTAAGTTGGCCACAAATTCAACCTGGCCCATAAAACTTTACGAGAACGAATTAATTTTGCGACCACTCCGCTTTAAAGATAAGCGAGCTTGGGATTTATCAAGGGCAAAAAATCGGGAATGGTTGACGCCCTGGGAGGCGACTAGGCCAGAAATAGATTCGCACTTGAGCTTGCCGACTTACTTTGGAATGGTTCAGTCCTATCGCCGAGACGGTCTGGCCCTTCGATCAATCTCACTTGGAATTTGGTTAAAGGAAAATGGGGGCGAGGTTTTTATCGGCCAAATAACTTTGGGCGGAATCGTTTTTGGGGCTATGCGTGGTGGCCATATCGGTTATTGGATTGACCAAAGTTATGCGAATAAGGGATACACATCTCGGGCAGTTTCATTGCTGACTGAATTTGGCTTAGAAACATTAGCTCTGCATCGGATTGAAATAAATTTAAGGCCAGAAAATGATGCTTCTAAGCGGGTAGCTGAAAAATGCGGCTATATTTTTGAAGGAATACGGCCTAGATATTTACATATTGCAGGTGCTTGGCGCGATCATCTAACTTATGTAAAAGAGAATCCAAAAATTAAGTAAGACCTTTTAATATAGACATACCGCCTAAATCCCCGAGATTTACCCCGCCTAGAATTATCGTTCTACTCCATGGCCTCCGGTTTTATCTACCTAATCATCCTTGGGATGTGGGCGGCCTATTTTTTACCAAAATGGATGGTCAGCCACGATTTAGCTTCGGGAAAATCTGCCGAGAGATACAAGAGTGCAATGCGCGTAGTTGGTGAAACTGGTCTGACGCTAATCGCGAATGAGGGCGATAATCTTAAAAAACAGAACCAAATAGCAAATCGTAGAATTGTTTTTGGATTACTAACATTTGCACTTGTCGTTATTGGCGCGCTCTGTGTTGTAGGAGTTTTTGCAACTTCAGTATTTTTAATTCCGACAACTGCATTGGCAATTTACACAATTCATGTGCGGCGCCAAGTTGTAGCGGCGCAACTTAAAGCGCGAAGAGTTAAAGCCTTTGAAAAAATCTCTTCTGCAACAGTTATCACCGAACCAATCGAGCGAGTAACTTTCTCTTCTAAAGTTGATTTTGTTTCTGAAAATAAAGAACACTGGATTCCACTAATCGAACGTATCGATACCGCAGGTGTAGTTGTAATTCCTAAAGATGGGACCGCTTGGCAACCGACAAGTGTTCCAAGACCAACCTATGCGATGGCACCTAAAGCGATACCTTCTAATCGGGTAATTGATTTAACAATTCCGGGCGCTTGGATTGCTTCGCAGCAGGCAAGTTCGGAATCCGAATTACTTCCTTCGCGTGATGAACTATTTGATCAAGAGCTTGCTGAAAATGCAGCTAACGAGAAATATGGCGCAGTAAACGAATAGTTAAGTTAGATCCAAGACGGGAACCACATTCGGTCAGACCAAGAATTATAAGTAATCGGCAGACCTAAGAATATTGGTAGAAAATAAAGGAAATTCACCAGAACAATTGCAGTGAAAATAAGTGCGATTCTTCTCTGGTTCTTAGGCACCTTACTTAGCAAATACACCAGGGTGAGCAGCAGAAAAGGCTCGAATGCAATTGCATAGAAACTGAACATGGTCCGTTCTTGAATCGCAAACCAAGGTAGATAACTTGCGCCAATTACAACTAATAAATTCTCAGCTTGCCAGTCACGCTTACTTACCCAATAACCAATTGTTAAAAGCAGAGCCAGCGTTGCTGCCCACCAAAGAATTGGTGTGCCGAGTGCCAAGATTTCCTGCGAACAACTAGCACCACCACAGCTCTTTGGAGTTTCATAGAAGAATGAAGTTGGCCTTCCTTGAATTAGCCAGCTCCAAGGATTGGCCGAGTATGGATGCGCATCGGTTAGCTTGGTATGGAAGTTTAGAATTTCAGAGTGATAATGCCAGAGTGAGAAAAGCGGATTTGAAGAATAATTACGGTCCCAACCAGTATTTGTTATAAACCAACTAAACCACGAAGCTATGTAGATGAATACGGGAAAGATTCCGAACTGTAAAAATCTAAAGAGCAAGTTTCTGCGAGCCATCTCTCGGATTGGGAATTGCAATCCGAGATAACGATTTTTGCGAATATCTAAAATCAGAACGTAGAACGCAAGTGCAATTAGAACATAGAGCCCACTCCACTTTACAGAGCAGGCTAGACCAAGAGTGAGAGCGCTTATCCAGTATTTACAATGCAGAAATGCAAGAACAGCAATCTGAATAAAGAAAAGTAGGAAGATATCTAAAAGCGCAATTCTAGAGTGAACTAAATGCAATCCATCTAAGGAGATTAGGGAGGCCGCAAAAACACTAAGCAGCTTATTATTAAATAGTTTCTTTGCAGTGAAATACATCAAGATGATTGAAATAGATCCCACAATCGCAGCTGCAAAGCGCCAGCCAAATTCGTTATTCCCAAAGAGTTTTATTCCACTTGCAATGAGCCACTTTCCGGTAGGCGGGTGCACGATAAATTGGGCAAGGCCGCTCTCCGAATCAATTTCAACACCTTTTTGCAAGAGCGATTCGGCATTTGTCGCGTAGTAAATCTCATCAAAGATTTTGCCCTTAGGGCTATCAAGATTCCACAATCGAAGGGCTAGTCCAAAGAGCCCAAAGCTCAACGCGTAAACCCAGTCCCGAGATATCCGCAACGTGGTTGTCATAACAGAAGCCTAAAGCCTGCGAGAATTACCCAATGCTAATTCTTGCTGCGATTCCGTTAGGCAATCCTGCTGATGCCTCGACGAACCTGCGCGAAGCGATTGTTAGCGCTAAATTCATTGCTGCCGAAGATTCTAGGAAATTTTCTAGACTCTGTTCAGATTTGGGAATCACTTATTCGGCAAAGATAATTTCCTTCTTCGAGGGCAATGAAATCGAACGCCTAGAAGAGCTTGTTGCAATTTTAGAGAGTGGTTCAGATTTACTTGTTGTAACAGATGCCGGAATGCCAGGGATTAGTGATCCTGGTTATCGCTTAGTTCGCGCCGCGGTAGAAAAGAATATCAAGATAAAAGTTTTGCCTGGTCCGAGCGCAGTTACTACTGCACTTCTTTTATCGGGCCTACCAAGTGATCGATTCTGCTTTGAAGGTTTTGCACCACGAACTAGCGGTGCTCGAACAACTTGGTTTGAAAAACTGGCAAATGAAACTCGCACAATAATTCTCTTTGAAGCCCCACATAGATTATTAGAGAGTCTGGCTGATGCAGTTTCGGCCTTTGGCCCAAATCGACTTGGCGCAATCTGTCGTGAGATGACAAAGACTTACGAAGAGGTTATTCGTGGTGATTTAGAAACCCTTCATAACTGGGCCGCGGCTACTGAAATCTTGGGCGAGATAACTTTAGTTATCGCAGGCTTTGATCCGGGTTCTCGCCAATTTACTGAAGCAGATTTGATTGCAGAAGTATTGAAACAAGAGGCTGCCGGAATCTCGCGCAAAGAGGCCATCACAGAGGTGGCAAGAATTACCGGAAGAGCTAAGCGAGAAGTCTTCGACGCAATGGTTACGCATAAATCTCAAGATAGGGTTACCCCATGAGCGCCGAAAAATCCTTCTACTTAACGACGCCTATTTATTATGTAAATGATGCGCCTCATATTGGGCATGCATACACAACTGTTGCCGGAGATGTCTTAACTAGATGGCATCGCCAACGTGGCGAAAGTGTCTGGTTCTTAACTGGCACCGATGAGCATGGCGAAAAGGTTATGAATACCGCCGCAGCAAATAACGTTAAACCACAAGATTGGTGCGATCGTTTAGTTGAAGAAGCTTGGAAGCCAAACTGGAGCGCACTAAATATCGCAAACGATGATTTCATTCGCACAACTGAAGTTCGTCACGAAGAACGTGTTCAAAGATTTATGACACTTCTAAAAGATAATGGCTATATCTACGCTGGGAAATTTGAAGGCCCATATTGCATTGGTTGCGAAGAATTCAAATTACCTGGTGATTTAGATGATGGAAAGTGCAAGATCCATGGCAAGCCAGTAGAAATGCTCTCTGAAGATAATTGGTTCTTTAAGCTTTCAGCCTTTGTTCCACAACTACTTGAGCATTATAAAAATAACCCTGAAGCTTGCGAGCCAGCAAGTGCGCGCAACGAGGTAATTGCATTTCTTGAAAGTGGCGTTCGCGATTTATCAATATCAAGATCCACATTTGATTGGGGCATTCCGGTTCCTTGGGATACCGATCAAGTTATTTATGTCTGGTTTGATGCGCTTCTAAATTATGCGACCGCCGTTGGACTTGGCGATGATCCAAATTCTGAAGGTGGCAAAAAATTTGCTAAGACTTGGCCGGCAGATGTGCACTTGGTCGGCAAAGATATTCTCCGCTTCCACGCTGTTATCTGGCCAGCGATGTTGATGGCTGCAAATGTTGCGATTCCTAAGAAAGTTTTTGCCCACGGTTGGTTATTAGTCGGTGGCGAGAAGATGAGTAAATCAAAGTTAACCGGAATCGCACCAAGCGATATCACCGATCACTTTGGTGTTGATGCCTTTAGATATTACTTCTTACGTGCAATTCCATTTGGCACCGATGGCTCTTTCTCTTGGGAAGATATGTCGGCCCGATACACCAGTGAACTCGCAAATGATTTTGGCAATCTGGCATCACGTTTAATTGCAATGATTGAGAAATACTGCAATGGAACAATCCCAGCCGTTGCACAAGATGCAGAATTATCAACGATGCTTGAAACAACTGTGGCTTCTGCGGACAAAGCGATGGTCGCTCTCGATTTCCAGGGTGGAATCAGCGCCATCATGGAATTTTGTAAGCGAGTAAATGGATATGTAACTATCAAAGAACCTTGGGCTATTGCGAAAGATGAGAGCCGCACTGCAGAACTAAACGAAGTTCTATACAACACTGCTGATGCAATTCGGGCACTAGCAGTTTTATTACATCCAGTTATGCCAGCCACAACGCAGACGCTCTGGGAATCTATCGGAGCGCAAGCAACACTTGGCAATATTGGAGACCAAAAGATTTCTGAAGTTTCAAAATGGGGAGTTTTACCACAGGGCTGCAAAGTTACAAAGGGCACAGTCTTATTCCCAAGATTGGAATAACAAGTGGCAGATCGACACAATCGCGATCTTGATCGCCAACCTGCGCCACTTCCAGAACCACTAAATGTTAATTGCGTTGATGCACATGCTCATATTGAAATCATCACAAATGGCGAACCTGATGCACCGGAAGTTGGCAAAGTTTTAGCAGATGCAAAGAGCGTTGGTATCGATCGCATTGTTCAAGTTGGATATTCAGCTGAACAATCCGAATGGGGCGTAAAAATGGCCGAACATTGGCCAAACGTTTTAGCAGCAGTTGCTCTGCATCCAAACGAAGCGCCAGTAGTTGAAGATTTAGAGGCTGATCTCTTAAAGATTGAGAAACTATCAACTCATCCACGAGTGCGAGCAATCGGTGAAACTGGATTGGATTTCTTCCGAACCGAACCAGCGCTGCAAGAGCGACAGAAGTATTCCTTTCGGCGCCATATTGATTTAGCGAAAAAAGTAAATAAAGCTCTGGTAATTCATGATCGAGATGCCCACCGCGCGGTTCTTGATCTGTTGATTGAAGAGGGCGCTCCCGAAAAAACTATCTTCCACTGCTATTCCGGAGATGCCGAGATGGCCCGAGAATGCATTGAAAATGGCTACATCCTCTCCTTTGCCGGAACTCTTACCTTTAAAAATGCACCAGCACTTCGAGAAGCGGTGAAACTTGTGCCAATTGATCAGCTTCTAGTTGAAACCGATTCACCATTCTTGGCCCCGATGCCACATCGAGGAGCGCTTAATACTCCGGCACAAATCCCAACCATTTTACGTTTCATGGCCGAAGAGCGCGGCGAAGATGTAGATGAATTAGCAGATGCAATTTCAAATAATTGTGAACGTCTATTTGGGCCATTTGCTTAAATGAGTAACTTACTTGGCGCAGTTGAAATTCGTGAGATTGCCGAACGTATTGGAGTTCGACCAACTAAAAAACTTGGGCAAAACTTTGTGGTCGATGCAAATACCTGCCGCAAGATAGTTAAGAGCGCTAATGTCAGACCAACGGATGTAGCGCTAGAAATTGGACCAGGTTTAGGTTCGCTAACTCTTGCGATGATGGAATCTGCACGAGAAGTAATAGCAATTGAAATCGATGATCGCCTCGCAACTGAACTTCCAGAAACCGCAAAGCGCCATGGTTTTGATACCAGCAATTTAACAATTATCAATGAAGATGCAATGAACATCTCGACACTTCCAATCGAGCCAACAGTTCTGGTTGCAAATCTTCCATACAATGTTTCAGTTCCAGTGCTTCTCCGCTTCCTTGAACTATTTCCAACCCTTAGATCTGGTGTTGTCATGGTTCAAAGCGAAGTTGCAGATCGGCTAGTCGCTAAACCAAATAGCAAAACTTATGGAAGTCCCTCAGTGAAGGCGACTTGGTGGGCAGATTTAACTTCTGCAGGAACCGTAAGTCGTTCAATTTTCTGGCCAGTGCCAAATGTTGATTCTTCGCTGGTCCGATTCGTCCGCCATCAAAGCGCTGGAGATGAAGCACTACGTAAGGTGGTCTTTAAGATCATTGATGCCGCATTTGCCCAACGTCGAAAGATGATGCGGGCTGCACTTAGCGATATGTGCGGTGGCAGTGCGGCTGCAAGTTCGATTATTGAAGCAAGTGGCATTGACCCGACAATTCGCGGTGAGGCCCTAGAACTAGCGGATTTTATAAAGATTGCGATTACGCTTTCTAAATGATTACCCGTGGCGTAGTTGTCCGAGTTCCGGCCAAGATAAATTTGCAGCTAGCTGTTGGCCCGCTAGGCGCAGATGGTTTTCATGAAGTCACAACTGTCTTTCAAGCAATCTCACTCTTTGATGATGTAACAGTCAAACATGCACCAGAGGGCTCTGGAATTTCACTAACACTTTCTGGTGCAACTTCTAATGGAGTTCCGGTAGATGATGAGAATTTAGCAATGCGCGCTGCAAAATTAATGGCAGAAAAATATGACCTCTCAACTGATCTAGCTATTCACTTAAAGAAAGAGATCCCAGTTGCTGGTGGAATGGCTGGCGGCAGCGCTGATGCCGCGGGAGTGATAGTCGCGATGGATGCGCTCTTTGATATTGGATTATCGAGAGATGAAATGGAGACAGTCGCGGCGCAATTTGGAAGTGATGTGCCGTTTGGAATTTCTGGTGGGATTGCAATTGGTCGCGGTCGCGGCGATCAACTGACCCCGGCGCTAAGTCGCGGAAATTATCACTGGGTATTGGCGCTGTCAGGCCAAGGACTTTCAACACCAGCTGTTTATCAAGAGTGTGATCGATTGCGTGAAGGTTTAGATATTGCAAGCCCTCAAGTTAGTGATTCGATGATGCAGGCACTTCGTGCCGGCGATCCAGTTGCGTTAGGTGCAGCGCTTTCAAATGATTTACAAGCTGCTGCATGTTCATTGCGCCCAGCGCTTCGATTGGTTTTGGATGTTGGTCGTGATTACGGAGCATTGGGAAGCATCGTTTCTGGTTCAGGTCCGACTGTTGCATTTTTGGTTGAGGATGAAGAGAAATCAATGGATTTAACAGTTGCGCTAAGTTCTAGTGGAGTTGTGGCTGGAGTGGTGCGGGCGAGTGGGCCGGTGCATGGGGCGCGGGTTATAGAAACGGTTTAGTTAGCTAGAAACGCTTTGAAGTTTGGTGGTATCGATAGTTATAGGGAAGAATTCAGGTTCCGCCATTGTGTAGTGGCTAGCACATGGGCCTTTGAAGCCCAGGGTCCAGGATCGATACCTGGTGGCGGAGCCACCTTAATCCTTAAAGTGAAGGAAGCGGAAGGAGTTGGACTTGAACAAGTCAGTCGACTCTTCTGCCAAATTAGAAGTAGCAAAGTTAGATGTAGCAATAGTTTTAGCAGCCGGCGAGGGAACTCGCATGAAATCTCAAACTCCAAAGGTCCTACATTTTATTGCTGGCAGAACAATTATCGATCATGTCTTATCTCAAGTAAGTAAATTAAATCCAGCGCAGTTGCAGGTTGTTGTTGGCGCTGGCCGCGAAGCGGTAGAGCCACACATTAAGCAGATAGCTCCAAATTCAATTTCGGTATTTCAAGCAGAGCGAAATGGCACCGGCCACGCAGTTCAATTGGCGCTCGCAGATTTGAAAGCAAGTGGCACTGTTTTGATTTGTGCCGGCGATACCCCACTTCTTCGCAGCGAAACTCTTGCTGAATTTATTGCGGCACATAATGAAGCAAAGAACGTAGTTTCAGTTCTGACCGCAGAGTTCCCAGACCCAACTGGATATGGCCGAATTTTGCGAAATGAATCGGGCGAAATAGTCGCAATTGTTGAAGAGCGTGATGCATCTGAAGAAATAAAATTGATTGATGAGATAAATACTGGGGTCTACCTATTTGATATCGATGCACTTCGCGCAAGTGTTGCGAAGCTAAAGAGCAATAATTCGCAGGGCGAGCTCTACTTAACTGATGTGATTGCAGATATCAAAGCAGTCGGCGGCAAGGCTGCTGCAATTCTTTCAAATGATTACAGCGAAACTCTGGGCATCAATGATCGTTCGCAACTTGCAGATTGTGCGGCGATTATGCGCGACCGAATCAATTACCAACATATGTTAAATGGGGTAGAGATTGTTGATCCAACAACAACCTGGATAGATTCAAATGTAACTATCGAAGCTGATGCAACTATATTTCCAGAGAGTTGGCTTGCAGGGACCACAACTGTTGGTGCTAAAGCAATTATCGGACCGCGTACAACTTTAATGAATGTAAAAGTTGCAGCCGGCGCATCAGTCATTGAATCTAATTGTGTTGATTGCGAAATCGGAGCCGGTGCCAAGGTTGGTCCATATTCATATTTGCGCGCTGATACATCGCTTGCGGCTGGGGCCAAGGTTGGTGCATATGTCGAGATTAAGAATTCAAGTATTGGCGAAGGCACAAAGGTGCCGCACCTTTCCTATGTCGGGGATGCAGAAATTGGTTCGGGCACAAATATTGGCGCGGCCACGGTCTTCGTAAATTATGACGGCGTTGAAAAACATAAGACGAAAATTGGCAACGAAGTTCGAATCGGAAGCGACACCATGTTAGTTGCACCGGTTTGCATTGGAGATGGCGCATACACTGCGGCTGGGTCGGTAATTACTGATGACGTTCCTGCCGGAGCCATGGGTGTTGCAAGATCTAAACAACGTAATATTCTGGGCTGGGTGCTTCGCAAGAGATCCGGAACAAAATCTGCGCAGGCAGCAAAAGCTGCAGGTGCTACTGAAACCTCGGAACAAGGGAGCTAAGACATGAGCGAACTTCGCCTCACTTCGGAGAAACGACTAAGAAT
>JNSJ01000003.1_pt1 | contig 28888 bp, 28 predicted proteins | sample 210671 | NCBI WGS metagenome assembly JNSJ01 (sample SAMN02808683, study PRJNA238866) | freshwater metagenome | biome: fresh water; feature: freshwater reservoir; material: water; isolation source: water column of the freshwater reservoir Embalse de Amadorio in Spain | place: Spain: Valencia ... | reverse complement strand
CACTTGAAATAGTTGAAGCCAATCCAGATAAATTTCGAGTCGTAGCGCTGGCTGCCGGATCTTCAAACTTACAACTATTGGCAGATCAGGCAAAACGATTCTCAGTTCCAGTTGTCGGAACCACGGGTGATCGTGAAATCTTTACTCGGATGTTTACTGGGAAAAACAAGGTCGAAGTAATCGATGGTGCTAAGAGTTCATCCGAAATTGCAGCCATAGCTTGTGACATTGTTTTGAATGGTATTTCCGGATCTATTGGGCTTGGTCCAACTCTTGCCGCACTCTCAGTGGGAAATAAAGTTGCGCTCGCAAATAAAGAATCACTTGTTGCTGGTGGCGATTTAGTAATGGCCTTTGGGCGAGATCAAATAATTCCAGTCGACTCCGAACATTCTGCTTTGTATCAATGTTTCCTAAGCGGAAAAGCCTCCGAGGTTAAGCAAGTTATTTTGACAGCTAGCGGTGGCCCATTTAGAGATCGCAATGACTTATCAGATATTTCAGTTGCTGATGCACTGAATCATCCGACCTGGTCTATGGGTCCAGTTGTAACAATCAACTCGGCAACTTTAATGAATAAAGGCTTAGAAATTATCGAAGCGCACTATCTCTTTGATCTGCCATACTCAAAGATATCTGCAGTGATTCATCCACAATCTGTAGTTCATTCAATGGTCGAATTTATTGATGGCTCCACAATCGCACAGGCGAGTCCGCCAAATATGAAGGGACCGATTGCATACGCGATTTCTGGCACTACCAGAGTTTCAAAGGCAACTGCGCCAATTGATTGGAGCACAAAGCAGAGTTGGGAATTCATGCCAATCGATAGCGCGAAGTTCCCAGCAGTTGATCTTGCACGCAGATGTGGCGAACTTGGCGGCGGATTACCAGCAATCTTTAATGCAGCGAATGAAGTTGCAGTAGAGGCATTTATCAATGGGGCTATTCCATTTGTGAAAATAGTTGATGTGGTCGACGCTACAGTTCAAAAATTGGGTGGGAACTCACCTATAACAATAGGATCGCTCTCTGATGTCAGTGCCATCGAGGATGATGCAAGAGTTCTAGCCAATCAATTAGTTCAGGAGCGCAAGTGAATTTTCCAGGTCTAGGTATTCTCGGGGTATTAGCATTTGTAGTTGCACTTCTCTTTTCGGTTATGATTCATGAAGCTGGACATTATTTAACTGCAAAAAAATTCGGTATGCGAGTAACTGAATTCTTCCTCGGTTTTGGAAGCAGAATCTGGTCATTCCAACGAGGCGAAACCGAATTTGGTATCAAGGCAATTCCTGCCGGTGGTTACTGTCGAATTTCAGGAATGTCAGTAAATGAAGAGTTGCCAGAAGCTGATAAGCATCGAGCTTTCTACCTAGCCTCAGTTCCAAAAAGGCTAATCGTTCTAGGGGCCGGTTCATTTCTACACTTCGTATTGGGCTTTTTAATATTAGTAATTCTATTTTCAGGTGTTGGTGTAACAGCAGTAACAAAAACTATTGATCAAGTGGTCCCATGCGTATCAAATTCTTCAACCGGAACTTTTGATTCAAATTGCACCGCAACCTCAATACCAACCCCAGCTAAGGCTGCAGGTTTTATGGCGGGCGATGAAGTCATCTCAATCAATGGCGAAGAATCTGATAACTGGGCTGACTACACAGAAATAATCCGTGAGTCGGCTCGCAAAGAGGTAATTATTGCAGTCAATCGAAATGGCGAACGGTTATTGATTCCAGTCACACCAGCTGCTCGCACTCTTAATGGAAGAGAGATTGGCTATTTAGGAATCATTAATGAGTTGGGAACCAAGAAAGAGAATCCAATAAAGGCAGTCTCAACTAGCGTGCGGATAACTGGAGATTTATTGCAGAACAGCGTCACCTCGCTATTCGCACTCCCAACGAAAATTCCGGCACTCTTCCGCCAAACTTTCGGCAACGAAGAGCGCGATCCTCAAGGTCTAGTTGGGGTAGTCGGTGTTGCTCGTGTTAGCGCCCAGACTGCTAGTGAGCCATCGCTGGAATCGCGGGAGAAGGTTGCAACCTTCTTAATTATTATCGCCAGCCTTAATATCTTCGTGGGTGTTTTCAATCTCCTTCCTTTGTTACCACTCGATGGTGGCCACATGGCAGTTGCAATAGTTGACGGTATCCGGAGATTTAATGCAAAAAGACGGAAGCTCAGCCCGCCACCCGCCATTGATGTTGAGAAATTACTCCCGCTTACCCTTGCGGTATTTGCTCTCTTAGCAGTTCTATCTCTACTTCTGCTCACGGCTGATATTTTCAATCCAATAAACATCTATCAATAATCTAGGATGTAACCATGGTAAATCTCGGAATGCCAAGCACACCTCCGCCGACGCTGGCGCCTCGTCGCAAGAGTAAGCAGCTTAAAGTTGGAAGTGTTCTAGTTGGCGGCGATGCCCCAGTAAGCGTGCAATCAATGTGCACAACTCTGACTTCGGATGTGAATGCAACTCTGCAACAGATTGCAGAATTAACTGCATCTGGTTGCCAAATTGTTCGAGTTGCAGTGCCTAGTCAAGATGATGCCGATGCGCTCTCGCTGATTGCAAAGAAGTCACAGATTCCAGTAATTGCAGATATTCACTTTCAGCCAAAATATATCTTCGCAGCCATCGATGCTGGTTGCGCTGCAGTCCGAGTAAATCCAGGAAATATTAAGCAGTTTGATGACAAAGTTAAAGAGGTGGCTAAAGCTGCGGGAGATGCAGGCATTCCAATTCGAATTGGCGTAAATGCTGGCTCACTTGATCCAAGACTTCTTGCCAAATATGGAAAGGCAACTCCGGAAGCGCTTGCCGAATCAGCGCTCTGGGAAGCATCGCTCTTTGAAGAGCATGGATTTAGCGATATTAAAATCTCAGTTAAACATCACGATCCTGTAACAATGGTTCAGGCCTACCGACTACTTGCAAGCAAATGCGATTATCCATTGCACCTTGGCGTTACTGAGGCCGGACCAATCTTCCAGGGAACAATTAAATCTGCGACTGCATTTGGAATTTTATTGGCTGAAGGAATCGGAGACACAATTCGAGTATCGCTCTCTGCGCCACCTGTTGAAGAAGTAAAGGTTGGAATCTCAATTCTTGAATCTCTAAATCTTCGCCAACGTAAGTTAGAGATTGTTTCTTGTCCATCTTGTGGTCGCGCCCAAGTTGATGTTTATACCTTGGCTGAAAAAGTTCAAGCAGGGTTACAAGGAATGACAGTTCCACTTCGCGTTGCAGTCATGGGTTGCGTTGTTAATGGGCCAGGTGAAGCACGGGAAGCTGATCTTGGGGTCGCATCCGGAAATGGCAAGGGCCAGATATTTGTGAAGGGCCAAGTAATTAAAACTGTTCCCGAGAGCCAAATTGTTGAAACTCTCATCGAGGAAGCAATGCGGTTAGCCGAAGAAATGGAAGCTGCTGGTGTTGAAAGTGGAGCACCAACCGTAACTGCTAAGTAAGTTCGGTAGGGTACGCCCATGTTGAAAATGTCTACCCTGCTTCTGCGTACGCTTCGCGATGACCCAGCAGATGCTGAAGTAGCAAGCCATCGATTATTGGTTCGTGCGGGATATGTTCGCCGAATCGCCGCCGGTGTTTACTCCTGGTTGCCACTTGGCTATTTAACTTATCGCAATATTGAACGCGTAATTCGCGAAGAGATGGATGCTGCAGGATTTCAAGAAGTTCATTTCCCAGCGCTTCTACCGCGCGAACCATATGAGAAAACAAATCGTTGGGATGAATACGGATCTGATCTATTTCGGTTGCAGGACCGTAAAGGAAACGATTATCTCTTAGGGCCAACTCACGAAGAGATGTTTACCTTGATGGTGAAGGGCGAGTATTCCTCTTATAAGGATTTACCTCTTTCAATTTATCAAATCCAAACTAAATTCCGTGATGAAACCAGACCAAGAAGTGGAATTATTCGGGGCCGAGAATTTGTCATGAAGGACTCGTATTCCTTTGATATCGACGATGCCGGGTTAATTGCTTCTTACAACAAGCATCGCGACGCTTACATCAAGACATTTGATCGCCTCGGACTTAAATACAACATCGTGTCTGCGGTATCAGGTGCAATGGGTGGCTCAGGTTCTGAAGAATTCTTAGCACCTTGCACAACTGGCGAAGATACCTATGTTCTCTGTAACAAATGCGGTTACGCTGCAAATGTTGAAGCTATGGTCACTAAAGTTCCGGCCTATTCCGGCAGTGCACCAACCGCAATAGAAGAGTTTGATTCTCCTAATACTCCAACAATTGATTCGCTAGTAGACCTTTTGAATGCAAAATTTGGTCCAGGTCATAAAGCTTCGGACACTCTCAAGAATGTTCTGCTGATGGCGGATGAAAAACCAATCTCAGTTCTGGTTCCAGGAGATCGTGAAGTTGATTTGAAGAGGCTCCAAGCAAATCTGCCAGGAGTGCAAGAACTGCGATTGTTTGAAGATGCCGACTTTGCAAAGTTTCCAGGGCTAGTCAAAGGATATGTCGGACCCCAAGATGCAAATAAACTTGGCGTAACTCTCTATGCCGATCCAAGAATTACTCCAGGATCACACTGGATTACCGGTGCAAATAAAAAAGATACACATGCTCGCTTTGTAACAAATGAGCGTGATTTTAAAGTTGAAAAGTATTTAGAAGCGGCAGAAGTTCGCGCTGGAGATCTCTGTCCAAAGTGTGAAACTCCTGTTGTAATTGACCGAGCAATTGAAATTGGTCATATCTTCCAGTTGGGTCGCAAATATGCCCAGGCACTTGATCTAACTGTTTTAGATCAGAACGGTAAATCCCAAGTTGTAACAATGGGTTCTTATGGAATTGGTGTATCGCGCGCGGTTGCCGCTATCGCAGAACAGACACATGATGAGATTGGCTTGAATTGGCCACGTGAAATCGCACCTGCAGATATTCATATTGTTGCCACCGGCAAAGAAGCCGAAGTATTTAAGGCCGCCCTAACTCTGGCCGAAGATTTAGAGGAGAAGGGCTTGCGGGTAATGTTTGATGATCGCCCAGATGCAAGTGCTGGAGTTAAATTCAAAGATGCAGAATTAATCGGAATTCCATTTATTGTAATTGTTGGAAGAGCGCTTTCTGAAGGGAAAGTTGAATTCCGAGTTCGTCGAACTGGCGAAAAGACTGAGATTGAATTATTGAAAGCAGTTACTGAAATAACTTCAAGGGTCCTTAATTCATAATTAAATGGGAATTGAAACCATAGTATTTCTGGTGATTGCTGCCGGTTTTGCTGGCTTCGTAGATGCAGTCGCGGGTGGTGGCGGTTTAATCCAATTACCGGCCCTTCTAATCGGAATTGCCGAGAAGCCAATACCTACGATTCTTGGAACAAATAAAGTTATTTCTATCTTTGGAACAACTACTGCGGCTGCAAATTACTTTAGAACTGTAAAACCAGATTTGAAATTAACCTCATATATGGCGGTGCCAGCGTTTTTCGGCTCAGCGCTGGGAGCCAGACTTGCCAGCTCATTCCCAACATCTGTTTTTCGGCCACTAATTATCTTTCTCTTGATCTCGGTAGCGATCTATACCTGGCGCAAACCAGAGCTTGGGATTAGCGAGAAACTTAAATTCACGCAGCGCCAGCGTCACCAAATAGTTTTTGTTCTGGGTTTAACTATTGGTTTCTACGATGGCATCTTTGGCCCAGGAACTGGAACATTCCTAGTCTTCCTTCTAGTTGGGCTGGTTGGTTATGCCTTCCTTAAAGCATCAGCAACCGCAAAGTTCATAAATATTGCCACGAATCTTGGCGCCATAATCTCCTTCCAACTGACTGGTCACATCTGGTGGAAGTTGGGACTTGCACTAGCTATCGCAAATGTAATTGGCGCAATAATTGGATCGAGACTTGCCATCCGCCGCGGCTCACCATTGGTGCGAAAAGTGTTTTTAGTGGTAACGACAATTCTGATTGCAAAAGTGGGTTATGATTGGCTCGCTAACTAGAACTTAATATTGAGAAAGGCTTTTGGATATGCCATTGAACGAGGACATCAGCGCCGCTATCAGGCCAATTATTGAAGCATCTGGAAATTACTTAGAAGAGCTAACAATCACGAGCGCCGGCAAGGTGAAAATTCTTACAGTTATTGTCGACAGCGACTCTCACTTAAATTTAGATCAGATAACAGCAGTCACAAAAGAAATTTCCGAAGTTATCGAGGCCCTAGAAGAAGTTGGCGATAGCGCTTTCACTCTAGAAGTTACCTCTCCTGGCATCGATCGCCCGCTGACAAAGCCAAGACACTGGCGCAAGAATTTCGATCGCTTAGTAAAAATCACAATGACCAGCGGCCAAGATATCCAAGGTCGAATTGGAGAAGCCACAGAGACAGCAGTTTTGGTCGGGGATCAGAAGGTTTCCTTCGAAGATATAAAACGCGCAGTTTTAGAGATTGAATTCAAATGAGCGTAGATGTCGCTGCGCTAATTGCGCTAACTATTGAGAAAGAAATTCCGCTAGAAAAAATGATTAGCGCGATCGAAAATGCGGTAACCGAAACTTACTTGGCACTTGAAGATGCAAAGCCTCAAGGCCGCGCGGTATTGAACCGAGTTGATGGCGAGATTCTGATTCATGTTCCACAGTTTGATGATGAGGGTGTTTATACCGAAACCATCACACATATGCCCGAGGGTTTTGAACAAGTTATTCAATCAATCACTCGCAAAGAGATTAAACAACGGATGCGTGCAGCAAAAGATGCAGATGTTGTTGAAGAGTTCTCAGCAAGTGTTGGTGATGTTCTTTCTGGTGTAATCCAACAAGGGCGCGATGCCACTCTGGTTTATGTTGACTTGGGAAGAGTAGAAGGAAAAATTCCGCCTAACGAACAAGTCCCGACCGAAACTTATGTTCATGGCCAACGCATCAAGTGTTTTGTTGTGGATGTGAAGCAGGGTTTGAAGGGTCCAGAAGTAACGCTCTCTAGAACCCATCCGCTCTTGGTAAAGGCGCTCTTCACTTTAGAAGTTCCAGAATTAAAAGATCGGATTGTTGAAATCGTTGGCGTTTCTCGCGAAGCTGGTTATCGAAGCAAAGTTTCAGTCAGATCACATCGCGCTGGTGTAAGTCCCAAAGGTGCGCTAATTGGCCCAGTTGGCGCCCGAGCAAAAGCGGTAATGGATGAATTAAATGGTGAGAAAATAGATATCGTCGATTACTCTGAAAATCCTGCGGTCTATGTTGCAAATGCACTGGCCCCAGCAAAGGTAACAAGTTGCGAGGTTGTTGATCTTGAAAGTAAATCTGCAAAAGTTATTGTTCCCGATTATCAACTCTCACTAGCAATCGGAAAAGATGGCCAGAACGCTCGGCTTGCGGCTCGACTAACTGGCTGGCGAATCGATATTCATCCAGATAATCCAGTTGTGCGAATCGAAAAGCCAAAGCCGATTTCCAGCGATGAGCCAGAGGATGCGGGTGATTTTCCCGCGTAGATTGTGAACATCCCAATATCGCGGGTAAGGTTTGCCCCTGATAGTTTAAAAATGCGAGGGATAAGAGATGCCGATTCCGATTCGGAGCTGCATAGCTTGTCGCAAGCGAGAGAACTACAGTGAACTACTTCGGGTAGTTCGGGTCGGAAATCAGGTTCTGCCTGATGAAGATCACCGCAAATTTGGTCGCGGTGCTTGGCTACATCGAAACTGTTTCGATTTAGCGAAGGAGCGCAGATCATTTCAACGGGCCTTTCGGACAGATGAAAGTCTTTCGATGGAACCGTTGGAGAAGTTTTTAAATAACTAGTTTTACGAATATAAGGAGCGAAAGCTATGTCAAACCCAAATTGGGAAATCAAGTAACCATGAGCACCGCGCGCTCATGATTAAGGCATTAATTTAGGCTCCAATTAAGACGTGGGGCCAAGACAGGAAGGCAACTGTGGCAAAGGTCCGCGTTTACGAATTAGCAAAAGATTTAGGTTTAGAGAGCAAAGAGCTCCTCGCTAAGTTACAAGAAGTCGGCGAGTTCGTTAGTTCTGCATCATCAACTGTTGAGGCACCTGTTGTGCGCAAGTTGATGGATAAGTTTCCAGATCTAAAAGCAGCAACTCCTGCTCCGAAGGTGGCCAAGAAAACCGCCGCCAAGAAAACTGCTGCAAAGAAGTCGGCAGAACCAACCCCAGAAGAAATCGAAGCAGCACTCGCATCGCTTCCAGAATCAACTCGCGAACAATTAACTAAAGCCAAGAGCGAAAAACCTGTTGCTCCTGTTGCTCCTGAGGTGCCAGCAACGCCAGTCGCACCAGCAACGCCAGTTGCATCAAATCCTTCAGTAATGCCACGCCCACCACGAGCCGGAAATAATCCATTTGGTTCTGGTAGCAGTGCAATGCCACGCCCACCTGCACAACGTCCACTTCGTCCAGGTGAACGTCCGCCAATGTCAGGATCGCGTCCCGGTTCTGTTCGTCCAGGTTTTGCAGCAAGACCACAACAAGCTAGGCCAACAACAGGCGCACCAACTTCTGGTTCACGTCCAGGTTCACCAACAACAGGTGCACCGAATTCAAATTCTCCGTATCGCACACCTAATGCAAATGCCGGTGGTGCACCAACAACATTTGGTGGACCAGGCGGTAAAGGCGGTGGACGTCATCAACGTGGCGGAACTGCTGGTGCATTTGGAAAGCAGGGCGGTAAATCTCGTAAGGCGCATAAGAGCAAGAAAGCGTTGCGTGAAGAGTTCGACAACATGGCGGCACCATCACTTGGTGGCGCAGTTATTCCTCACGGTGATGGCAAGACAACAATTCGCCTTCGTCGTGGTGCAACTCTTATGGACTTTGCCGAGAAAATCGGTGGCGATCCAGCAGCGCTAGTTTCAGCGCTATTCCACTTAGGTGAAATGGTTACTGCAACACAATCTGTTGATGAAGATACTTTCATGCTTCTTGGCGCCGAACTTGGATATCAAATTCAAGTAGTCAGCCCAGAAGATGAAGATCGCGAATTGCTCGAACAATTCGATATTAATCTTGATCAAGAGCTCGCTGATATCGATGATGCAGATCTTGTAGTGCGCTCGCCAATTGTTACGGTGATGGGCCACGTAGATCACGGTAAGACAAGTTTGCTAGATGCAATCCGCAAGACTGAAGTTGGTCGCGGTGAAGCAGGCGGAATTACTCAGCATATTGGCGCATATCAAATCCATCATGATCATGATGGACAGAACCGCGCAATCACATTTATCGATACTCCAGGTCACGAAGCTTTCACAGCAATGCGTGCACGTGGTGCGAAGGTGACAGATATTGCCGTGCTGGTTGTTGCTGCAGATGATGGCGTTATGCCACAAACAATTGAAGCGCTAAACCATGCCCAGGCAGCAGATGTTCCAATTGTTGTTGCGGTGAACAAGGTTGATAAAGAGGGTGCAAACCCAGACAAGATTCGCCAACAATTGACTGAATACAACTTGATTGCAGAGGAATATGGCGGAACAACTATGTTCATCAACGTATCTGCAAAGTCAGGTGCTGGTATTGATGAACTAATCGATGCAATTCTTCTTACTGCAGATGCCGCAATTGATCTGCGTGCAATCGCAGATGATGTTGCTCGTGGTGTTGCAATCGAAGCTAATCTTGATAAGGGCCGTGGCCCAGTTGCGACGGTTCTTGTCCAACGCGGAACTCTTCATGTCGGAGATTCAATTGTTGCTGGCGGCGCCTTTGGTCGAGTTCGTGCAATGCTTGATGAAAATGGCGATGCGGTAACTGAAGCTGGTCCATCACGTCCAGTCCAAGTTCTTGGATTCACATCGGTTCCAGGTGCGGGCGACACATTTATTGTTGCTGAAGATGACCGAACTGCTCGTCAGATTGCCGAGAAGCGTCAACTTGCAATGCGAAATGCGTTGCTGGCAAAGACTCGCAAGAAAGTTTCACTCGAAGACTTTATGGAGCAATCCAAGATCAGCACACTTAACCTCATTCTTAAGGGTGACGTTTCTGGTTCGGTTGAAGCTCTGGAAGATGCATTGCTACAACTCGATGTCGGCAGCGATGTTGATCTCCGTGTTATCCACCGCGGCGTAGGTGCAATTACTAAGGGTGATGTAACTCTTGCTTCTGCATCAACTGCAGTGATTATCGGATTCAACGTTAAGCCTGAACCACAAACTGCAATCTTCGCCGAAGTCGAAGGCGTTGAAATTCGTTTCTACACAGTTATCTACAACGCAATCGAAGAGATCGAAGCTTCACTCAAGGGCTTGTTAAAGCCAGAGTTTGAAGAAGTAGTTCTTGGAAACGCTGAAGTTCGCGATATCTTCAAATCAAGCAAGTTTGGAAATATCTCTGGCTGCTTGGTTCAAGATGGAACCATTAAGCGAAATGCCAAGGCAAGAACACTTCGAAATGGAGTACTTGTTGGCGAAGGCCTAACTGTCGACTCGTTACGTCGCTTTAAGGATGATGCAACTGAAGTTAAGGATGGTTACGAGTGCGGTATCGGACTCGGGTCCTTCAAGGATATTCAAGTTGGCGACATCATTCAGACCTACGAGTTGCGTGAGAAGAAGCGCGCATAACAAATGGCCTCGAATCGTGCGTTAAAGGTCGCTGACCGAATTAAAGAGATTGTTGCCGATGCTCTTGAGTCGCGGGTAAAAGATCCGCGACTTGGCTTCATTACTCTTACCGATGTTCGAGTTACTGGTGACTTACAGCAGGCATCCATTTTCTACACAGTGCTTGGTGATGAGGCAGCTCGAAGTGCAACTGCAATTGCTTTGAATTCGGCGCGTGGAATGCTGCGCACTGAAGTGGGACGAACTCTTGGACTTCGAATTACGCCTTCACTTGAGTTCTTTCAAGATGGATTGCAAGAGAGTGCCAGCGCGATGAATGATTTGCTCTTTGAAGTTGCTCGGAAAGATGCGGAGTTAGCGAAAGCTCGCGAAGGCGCAAAACCTGCGGGCGATCCCGATCCTTATAAGCACACTGAAGCCTAATTAAATGCATGGCTTTGCTCTTATAAATAAGGCGCCAGGTTTAACTAGCCACGATGTAGTTGCCCAAGCCCGCAAGCAATTCGGAACAAAAAAAGTTGGCCATGCCGGAACTCTTGATCCAATGGCTACCGGTGTTCTGGTTCTTGGTATTGGTTCAGCCACAAGACTTCTTCAATATGTTGTTGATGGTTCAAAGCGATATGAAGCAACAATTAGATTAGGCCAGAGCACGCACACCGATGACCGTGAAGGTGAAGTATTAGCAACAACGGATGCATCGAATCTGAGCGATACTGAAATACAAAGCGCGCTTAAGAATTTTGTTGGCAAGTTTAAACAAAAACCGAGTTCAGTATCGGCGATAAAGATTGATGGTAAGCGCGCGCATCAGCGAGTCCGAGATGGCGAAGTCGTAGATATCCCAGCACGTGATGTCGAAGTTATGGATATTGAAGTCCGATCAATTAATAAGGTCGAGGCGTTTATGGATGTCGAAGTAACTGTTACATGTAGCGCCGGAACTTATATTCGGGCAATCGCCCGCGATCTCGGCGAATCCTTGCAAGTCGGTGGCCATTTAACTTCGCTAAATCGCACCTTAGTTTCACCTTTCGATATTTCAGAGTGCAGTGAGTTGAAAGATGCCAAGCCGATTTCTGTAGCATCTGCAATTTCGCGAATATTGCCAGTTCGTACGATCGACCTACCCGAGGCAAATGAAATTTCATTTGGCCGAACAATTTCTGCTAGCAATCAAATCGGAGCAGTCGCTGCTCTTGATCAAGGCGGCGAATTTGTTGCCCTGTTATTGGATAAAGAGCAATCCGGCAAAATAGTTGCAACGCCAACCCTCGTTGCCGTGAAAGAATAAGCACATGAGTAGCCAGGGTAATTGCGTAGCCATCGGCATCTTTGATGGCGTGCATGCCGGTCACCAAGAACTGCTCAAGAGTGCAAAGAAATATGGGAAAGTAATTGTTCTAACTTTCTATCCACACCCGACTGTTATTTTTGCGCCAGAGCGCACGCCAATGCAATTGCTTCCACTCGATGATCGAATCGCTGCGTTAAAAGCACATGGTGCGGATGAAGTGGTCGTAATTGAATTTACTAAAGATTTTGCAGCAAAGACCGCTGATGAATTTATTGATGAGATTCTTGTAAAGCAACTGAGCGCAACTCATGTGATTGTTGGCGAGAATTTTACTTTTGGTCGTGGCGCACAGGGCACCGCGCAGTATCTGCAAACAGTCGCAAAAGGCTTTGAAACTTCAATAGTTCAGCTCTCGGAGAATAGAGGAAACCCAATTTCTTCTACTCGCATTCGTGGTTTGATATTCGACGGCGAAGTTGCGCGAGCAAAAGAATTATTGACCAGAAATCATTATTTAGTTGGCCCAGTTGTCCATGGCGAAAAGCGTGGCCGAACAATTGGTTATCCAACAGCAAACATCGGACTTGATGATCTTGCATGTATTCCTGCAGATGGTGTTTATGCTGGATGGTTAACAGTTGAAAACATTAGATGGGCCGCGGCAATTTCAATTGGAACAAATCCAACTTTCCCCGGAGTGCGCGGTCGCCAAGTCGAGGCATACGCACTTGATCAAGTTGGCTTAGAGCTATATGACAAAATTGCGAAAGTTGAATTCACTGAAAGATTGCGCGATACCCTGAAATTTGATTCGCTCGATTCCTTGCTAGTCCAAATGAAAGCGGATTGCGACCGGGCGGCAGAATTAACTGGATTTACCCGCATAAATCTCGACCAGTAACAGCCGATTTCTCCATACTAAATGGCGCTGGTAGCCTTGCCCCACAACAAGCGAGCAATCGAGCCTTCGTGAATAACACCGAGGCCCTCGTGAAAGTAAAGGGAGCACCAAATGGCGTTACAACCATCAGTTAAAAAAGAAATCATTTCAAAATACGGCGCTTCCGCTACTGACACAGGAAGCCCTGAAGCACAGGTCGCATTGCTATCAAAGCGAATTGAAGAACTCACCGAACACCTAAAGGTAAATAAGAACGATCACCACAACCGTCGTGGTCTGATTCTTATGGTCGGTAAGCGTCGTCGTATCTTGCAATATCTTGCAAAGACCGATGTAACACGTTACAGAGCGATTATCGAAAAACTCGGTATTCGTCGCTAAATTAGCAAAACTCACTCATCAGTGAATCGGTCCTCGGTTGTGGCTTCCGGGCCTAATTCTTTAATTAAATCCCGTGGGCTTCCATCGAAGATCCGTTACTGATGTGTGTTCATTAGAAATGGAGTCGACCTATGGAAGGTCAAGATGTTAAGACCGCCGTTGCAGTAATTGATAACGGCAAATTTGGAAAGCGCGAGATCCGGTTTGAAACCGGCCGCCTAGCACGCCAAGCGTCAGGAACTGCGCTTGTTTATTTAGATGATGATTCAATGTTGCTCTCTGCAACAACTGCTGGAAAGCAGCCAAAGGATCAATTCGATTTCTTCCCACTAACTGTGGATGTTGAAGAACGTATGTATGCCGCAGGAAAGATTCCAGGATCTTTCTTCCGTCGCGAAGGTCGTCCGTCAGAAGATGCAATTCTTACCTGTCGTTTAATTGACCGACCACTTCGTCCATCATTCGTAAAGGGACTTCGTAATGAAGTTCAAGTTGTCGTAACTGTTATGGCACTTAACCCTGATCATATGTATGACGTGCTTGCAATTAACGCAGCATCAATGTCAACACAACTTGCTGGTCTGCCATTCTCTGGTCCAATCGGTGGCGTTCGCGTTGCTCTAATTGAAGGCCAATGGGTTGCATTCCCAAATCACTCTGATTTGGGGAAAGCAGTATTCGACATGGTCGTTGCTGGTTCAATTATTGATGGCGATGTTGCAATCATTATGGTTGAAGCCGAAGCTACAACTCAGACAATCAATCTCATTAAGGCTGGCGCTAAGGCACCAACTGAAGAGATTGTTGGCGAAGGTTTAGAAGCTGCAAAGCCATTTATTCGCATTCTCTGCCAAGCACAGATGGATCTTGCCAAAGTTGCTGCAAAGCCAACTGGTGAATTCCCAGTCTTCTTGGATTACCAAGATGATGCGTACGCTGCAGTTGAAGCAGCAGCTAAAGATGATTTAGCTAAGGCGCTAACAATTGCTGGAAAGCAAGAGCGCGAAACAAAGCTTGATGAAGTTAATGCTTCAGTAAAAGAGAAGCTGGCTGCAACTTTCGAAGGTCGCGAGAAAGAAGTTTCTGCCGCCCTTCGTTCAGTTACAAAGAAGCTAGTTCGTCAACGCGTTCTTCGCGAGAAGATCCGTATCGATGGTCGTGGAATTCGCGATATTCGTGCAATTACAGCCGAGGTTGAAGTTATGCCTCGCGTTCACGGTTCAGCAATCTTCGAACGTGGCGAGACTCAAATTCTTGGTGTTACAACTTTGAACATGTTAAAGATGGAACAACAACTAGATACTTTGAGCCCAGAAAATCACAAGCGTTACATGCACAACTACAACTTCCCACCATATTCAGTGGGCGAGACTGGTCGTGTTGGTTCACCAAAGCGTCGCGAAATCGGCCATGGTGCACTTGCAGAACGCGCATTGGTTCCAGTTCTTCCAACACGTGAAGAATTCCCATATGCAATTCGCCAAGTTTCAGAAGCTCTTGGATCAAATGGTTCAACTTCAATGGGTTCAGTATGTGCATCGACTATGTCGCTGCTAAATGCTGGTGTTCCATTAAAGGCCGCCGTTGCAGGTATTGCAATGGGTCTGATCTCAGATGTCGTTGATGGCAAGACTGAATATGTTGCGATCACAGATATTCTCGGAGCCGAAGATGCTTTCGGAGATATGGACTTCAAAGTTGCAGGAACAAAAGACTTTGTTACTGCGCTACAGCTAGATACCAAGCTTGATGGAATTCCAGCATCAGTTTTGGCATCAGCACTGCTTCAGGCAAAGGAAGCACGTCTAACAATTCTTGACATCATGAACCAAGCAATCGATGCACCAGATGAGATGAGCCTTCTTGCTCCTCGCATCATTTCGGTCAAGGTTCCTGTTGATCTAATCGGTGCAATCATCGGGCCTAAGGGCAAGATGATTAACCAGATTCAAGATGAGACCGGCGCAGATATCACCATCGAAGATGATGGAACTGTCTACATCGGCGCACTTGAAGGATCACAAGCAGAAGCCGCAAAGGCAATGATTGATGCAATTGCAAACCCAGTTGTTCCAAAGGTGGGAGAGCGCTTCAACGGAAGTATCGTGAAGCTTGCAACATTCGGCGCATTCATTTCACTTGTTCCAGGTAAAGATGGCTTGCTACACATCTCGCAGATTCGTAAATTGCATGGTGGAAAGCGCATCGAAAACCTTGAAGAAGTTATGAAGGTTGGCGACAAGATCGAAGTTGAAATTGCAGAGATTGATCCAAAGGGTAAATTCTCATTGGTTCCAGTTCTTGCAGACGGCACAGTTCCTGGTAAGGAAGCCGGCGAATAATTGAGTAAAACAATCTTGCCCAGCGGGCTACGAATTGTTACTGAAGAAGTCAGTACATCTCGTTCCGCTGCGGTAGGAATTTGGGCAAATGTTGGCTCTCGCGATGAATCAAAATCCGTCGCGGGAGCTTCCCACTTTCTAGAACATTTACTCTTTAAAGGAACCAAGACCCGCACCGCACTCGAGATTTCATCTTCAATCGAAGCGGTTGGCGGCGAGATGAATGCATTCACCGGTCAGGAATACACCTGCTTTTACGCCCGTGTAATCGATAATGATTTACCGCTGGCAGTAGATGTAGTTTCAGATTTAATCACTTCTTCAACATTTACTAGCGAAGATGTCGATTCGGAACGCAAAGTTGTTTTAAGTGAAATTGCAGTTCGCGACGATGATCCATCCGATTACATTCACGAGCTTTACCTAGATACCTTTTACGGAGATTCGCCGGTAGGGCGATCTATTCTTGGCACGGTCGATTCGATTAATAAGATGCCGCGCAATTCAATTTTTAATTACTATAAAAAGCACTACCAGCCAGAAAATCTGGTGGTTTCAGTAGCTGGCAATGTGAAACACAAGAAAGTTGTTAAGTTGGTTGAAGAAGCACTATCGAAAGATGGCTTTCTTGATGTGCCAAATAACGAGCACGAAGTTAGAGAATCCACACCAATTAAGACCCCAGGATTAGGCAAGGTTGGGATTATTGATCGCAAGACCGAACAAGCACATATTCTTTATGGCTTTCCAGGTTTAGCAAGAAATGATGATCGCCGCTTTGCACTAAGTGTTTTATCTTCGGCAATCGGTGGCGGAATGGCTTCACGTTTATTTCAGGAGATTCGCGAGAAGCGCGGACTCGCATATACAACTTATGCCTACCCGCAACAATTTGCCGGCACCGGAACTCTAGCTTTTTATGCAGGTTGCAGAACCGAGAAGGCGGAAGAAGTAATTAAATTGATGCGCGAGATCAGTGAGTCAGTTGCGCAACATGGATTAACTGCCGAAGAAATTTCTCGGGCCAAGGGCGCTGTTACAGGTGGTTTGATTTTGGGACAGGAAGATACTGGTTCAAGAATGAGCCGAATCGGCAAGAGCGAACTCGTTTACGGCGAAATTATGAGCTTCGATGACATCTTGGCAAAGGTTCGAAGTGTGACGCCAGAACAAGTTCATCAATTAGCACGCGACTTGTTCAGCGCTCCCGCTACCCTTGCACTAGTGGGTCCATTTAGAAGCAGAGCTAAATTTGAGAAGGTGATTTCATGAGTATCAAAGTCGCAGTTCTTGGCGCTAAAGGTCGCATGGGAGCCGAAAGCGTAAAAGCTATTTCGGGAACTTCAGATTTAGAGATTGTTGCCCAATTAGATCTAGGTGACTCATTAGACAAATTGGTTTCAAGTGGCGCTCAAGTAGTTGTTGATTTTACGCATCCAGATTCTGTAATGGGCAATCTCGAATTTGCTATAAATAATGGGATTAGCGTCGTAGTAGGAACCACTGGTTTTGATAGTGCGAAGTTAGAAAAAGTAAAATCATGGCTTGCAGCTAATCCAAAGGTTGGTGCACTTATTGCTCCAAATTTCGGACTTGGCGCAGTCTTAATGATGCAATTCGCGGCCCAAGCATCTAAGTATTTTGAATCTGTTGAAATTATCGAACTGCACCACCCTGCAAAGGCAGATGCGCCATCAGGAACTGCGGCCAGAACTGCAGAATTAATCAATGATGCCCGAAAGAGCGTAAAGAAAGCTGCGATGCCAGATGCGACAACATCAGAACTTGATGGTGCCCGTGGCGCAAAAATTGGCGACGTTCACATTCATTCGGTTCGGTTGCGCGGATTAGTAGCCCATCAAGAAGTGATCTTGGGAGATACTGGCGAAACTCTTTCAATCCGACATGATTCAATAGATCGCACCGGATTTATGCCTGGTGTTCTTTTGGCAATTAGAGAAGTGGGCAAAAACCCTGGGCTAACTTTTGGCTTAGAGCACTATATGGATTTGAATTAAGGAGCCGTTATGTCAAACGTTTTAATGTATGGCGCAGATTGGTGCGGGGATTGCCGCAGATCTAAGCGCTTCTTAGATACAAATAATGTGGAATACACCTATGTGGATGTTGAAGCTGATAAGAGCGCGGCAGATAAAGTTGTCGAGATTAATGGCGGTATGCAATCAATTCCAGTAATTGTTTTTAGCGATGGAACACATCTGACTGAACCTTCAGATAACGATTTAAAAGCAAAGCTCGAATCACTAAAGATTCTTTAAATATAGCGGTAGGCAAGTGCTGAAGTAATTGCAGCGCCTACAACCACAACCGGAAACGGCGCCTTAGCAATCAATAGAGTCACTGCTGCAGCTATTCCCAGAGCCCGATGATCAAGCACCAATTGAGTCTTATCTGCAAATGTGTTTACGGCAATTAAGGCGGTTAAGAGCGCAACCGGAATTAAGGTGTTGATCCTTAGGATTCGCGGATTGCTTAAGAAAGTTTCTGGCACTGATGCCCCGATGAATTTAACTGCAAATGCTAGAGCGCTTGATCCAATAACCGCTATCCAGAAAGTGCTCATTTTCGCCAACCAATGATTATGGCGAGTAGGGTGCAAGAAATAATTGGGATTCCAGCGGGAACAAATGGTGTCAGTGAAAGTGCAAGTAAAATTGCAAAGCCGGCTAATACCCAAGACTTACGGTCAGAAAGTCTGGGCCAGAGCAGTCCAAGAAATGCAGCAGGAACGGCGGCATCTAAGCCCCAAGCAGATGGATCACCAATTGCTTGCGCACCAAGTGCACCGGCAAGTGTAAAAAGATTCCAGAAGATAAATACGCCAAAACCGGTATACCAAAATCCTCTGCGCATTTCGGCTTCATCTTTTTGTGCGAGGGCAACACCAATTGATTCATCAATAGTTATCTGCGCTGCTACAACTCGTCTCCAACCACGTAATTTCAGAATTGGCGCAAGGCGTAATCCGTATAAACCATTACGAGTTCCAAGAAGTGTTGACGTTGCAATGGCATTAATTGCGGTGCCACCTGCTGCGATTACTCCAACAACTGCAAATTGTGATGCCCCAGAAAACAAAAGTAGTGAGAGTAAGCAAGCTTGGAGAACTGAGAAATCAGCAGCCACCGCCGCGGCACCGAAAGCGCTGCCATATGCACCGACGGTTATTGAGACGCTGAAAGAATCACGCTTCACTGACACGCCGAAAGTATGCCCTAATACGAGGCGAGAGGCGATGCTTTATATAGGGTCGGGTCATGAATACCGATACCCCAGATATTGTTGATACCAAGCAAGAAATAGTTTTCCGCGACGACATGACTGTTGAACTAGTGAAGTCGAGTGCTAGTGATGCCGATGTTATTTGGGCAGCACGAGTTTCAACTGCGGGGGAGACAACTTTAGAAAAAGTCGGTGAATCTAGTGAACGCGACGCTGGTTTAATTAATTATCTGGCACGTGAACGTCACGGAAGCCCATTCGAACATACATCAATGACCTTCTTTGTTTCAGCACCTATCTTTGTATTCCGTGAATTTATGCGCCACCGAATTGCTTCTTACAATGAAGAGAGTGGTCGTTATCGTGAACTTCGCCCGGTTTTTTATATTCCAAATAAGGATCGCAAGTTAGTCCAGGTTGGCAAAACTGGTGCATACACTTTCGTTGATGGGACCCAAGAGCAACTAGATATAACAGTCAATGCGATCAAAGAAACTTGCATTGTTGCCTATGAAAATTATCAGAAGATTTTGGCATCTGGCGTTGCCCGAGAAGTAGCGCGCGCAGTTCTGCCAGTAACGCTTTACTCATCTATGTATGTAACTATGAATGCCCGAGCCCTAATGAATTTCCTTTCACTTCGCACATCTAGCCCAGATTCACATTTCCCGTCATATCCACAACGTGAAATCGAGATGGTTGCAGAGAAGATGGAGAAGCACTTCGCCGAACTTATGCCGATGACTTACGGGGCATTTCAGAAATCTGGTCGCATAGCTCCGTAAATTGCGTGTAACCTAAGCGTATGAGCATTACACCTCCATTTGGCCGGTTAATTACCGCCATGGTTACGCCATTTAACAAGGATGGCGAAATCGATTGGGCTGGTGTCGAAAAATTAGCAGCGCATTTAGTCTCAACTGGGCACGATGGAATCGTTGTAAATGGCACAACCGGCGAAGCGCCAACAACAAGCGATGATGAGAAAGATCAAATCGTAAGTGTTGTTAAGAAAACAGTTGGGTCAAAGATTAAAGTAATCGCTGGTGCTGGCAACAATGAAACTTCACATTCGGTTGTTCAAGCGCAACGAGCTGCAAAAGCTGGAGCAGATGGTTTATTAGTAGTAACTCCTTATTACAACAAGCCACCACAAGCAGGAATCGCTGCTCACTTTAAAGCGATGGCCGATGCAACCGATCTTTCAGTGATGATGTATGACATTCCTGGTCGCACCGGAATTGAAATTGAATCAGACACGATTGTTGCTTTAGCCGAGCACCCAAGGATTGCAGCGCTAAAAGATGCAAAAGGAAATGTTGCTGCTACTTCTTGGGTAATTAAGCGCTCTGGAATTCCTGTTTATTCTGGCGACGATATCTTGAATCTGCCACTGCTATCAGTTGGTGCAGTTGGTTTTGTTTCGGTATGTGGCCACACCGTTGGAAGTGGTCTTCGTGAAATGCTAGACGCCTGGTTCTCTGGAAATGCTGCGCGTGCACTTGAAATTCATCAGAAATTATTACCGGTATTCACCGGAACCTTCCGCACCCAAGGTGCGATATTGACTAAGGCCGCACTAAATGAAATGGGTCTACCTGGCGGATTTACTAGATTGCCACTTGTCGATGCCACCGCTGCGCAAATAGCGCAACTGCGGGAGGACCTACGACAAGGCGGAGTAACACTTAACTAATGAATCATCCTCATCCAGATTTACCCTATCCATCCAAGCTTGCTGCTAAAACACTTCGAATAGTTGCGCTAGGTGGCTTAGGTGAAATCGGTCGCAATATGACCGTCTTCGAATACGAAGGAAAGTTGTTAGTAGTTGATTGCGGCGTTCTCTTTCCCGAAGAGAGCCAACCAGGTATTGATTTAATCTTGCCGGACTTTGAATACATTCGCGAACGTTTAGATGATGTTGTCGCAGTGGCACTTACTCATGGCCACGAAGATCACATTGGCGCTGTTCCATACTTACTCCGCGAACGCAGCGATATCCCAATTGTTGGATCAAAACTAACGCTGGCATTTACTGAAGCTAAGTTAAAAGAGCGTCGAATTACTGCGCCGATGGTTGAAGTTAAAGCCGGAATGATTCAGAAGTTTGGCCCATTCGAATTAGAGTTCATCGCAGTAAATCACTCGATTCCAGATGCACTTGCGATTGCAATCCGAACACCAGCAGGGTTGGTTCTTGCGACTGGCGACTTTAAAATGGATCAGCTCCCACTAGATGGTCGCGTTACAGATCTAGCAAGCTTTGCCAGGCTAGGCGCCGAAGGCGTTGATTTATTTATGGTTGATTCGACAAATGCGGATGTTCCAGGATTCACAACTTCAGAGCGCGAAATCAGTCCAGTTGTGGACCGAGTTATTCGCCAGACCGAGCGTCGAGTAATTGTTGCCTCATTCGCATCACATGTTCACCGCATTCAACAAATTATTGATGTAGCAGAATCTCATGGCCGCAAGGTTGCATATGTTGGCCGCAGCATGGTTCGCAATATGAAATTAGCCGAAGATCTTGGTTATCTACATATTCCACCGAATCTAATTGTTGATTCAAAGAATCTAAAAGATTACGGCGACAAAGTGGTTTTAATCTGTACTGGCTCACAAGGTGAGCCACTTGCTGCACTTTCTCGCATGGCCAATGGTGATCATGAAATTCAAGTAGGCAAAGGCGACACAGTTATTCTGGCTTCGTCACTTATTCCGGGAAATGAAAATCCGGTTTATCGAGTTATCAATGAGCTCACAAGATTTGGTGCAAATGTTGTCCATAAAGGAAATGCAATGGTGCATGTTTCCGGGCACGCATCTGCCGGCGAGTTGCTTTACTGCTACAACGTTGTAAAGCCAAAGAATGTTATGCCCATTCACGGCGAATGGCGCCACTTACGAGCAAATGCTGAACTTGCAATTAAAACAGGTGTCGCAAGAACAAATACTCTGGTTGTCGAAAATGGAATTGTTGTTGATATGGCTGATGGATACGCAGATGTTGCAGGAGCTATCCCGGTCGGCTTTGTTTATGTAGATGGTCAGAGCATCGGTGAAATCACCGAGAGCTCTCTAAAAGATCGACGTATTCTGGGCGAAGAGGGTTTCATTTCAGTGGTCGTAGTTATCGAATCACAAACCGGAAAAATAATTGCAGGTCCAGATATTCATGCTCGAGGATTTACTGAAGATAATGCGCTCTTTAACGAAGTAAAGGGCATGATTGAGAAGGCGCTAGCAACCGCTGTAAGTAATGGAATTAATGGAACACACCAACTGCAACAAGTTGTTAGAAAAACAGTCGGCAGTTGGGTTGGCGATAAGCACCGACGTAAACCAATGATTGTTCCGGTAGTTATCGAGGTATAGCGGCGCGCCTTAGTTACCGCGTATATCGAACGCTTTAAGGTTAGCCATTATGGCCGCGAGAAGAAAAGCTTCAACTAAGAAATCTGCGGCAGCCAATGGTGCTGCTCGCGGAATCGGTGCAATTTGGAAATTCTTTGCAAAGACTCTCGGTTCATCTATTCGCTTTATCTTTCGTGGCGCCCAGGATTTAGATCCAGCTCATCAACGAGATGGCCTGGCATTTATTGTTTTTATCCTTGGACTCATTTCTGCAGCAGGTGTCTGGTTTAGCTTAGATAATGTTGTGGGGCATGGAATTTATGCCGCAGTCTTTGGCCTGATTGGAAGACTTGGATTTATTACGCCAATTATCTTTATCTACTTCGCATTTCGATTGTTTAGGGCGCCAGATGATTCAAAGGCCACCGGGCGAATAATTGTTGGAACCTTCGTTCTTCTTATCTCAATTACTGGCCTGCTCCATATTCTCAATGGCTCAAGTGGAACCGGTCAGACTGCAATCCGCAATGGTGGCGGTTGGATTGGATACGGAATCTCGACTCCACTAGTTGCGCTTGTAACAATAATTCTTGCGATTCCAATACTTCTGATACTTCTCTTCTTCGGAATTTTGGTTATCACTGCTACACCTGTATCAAAGGTCTTCGGACGAATCTCAACGCTATTTCACTGGGGTAGCGGGAAAGTCTCTGATGCGCGTGCCGCACGTGCTGAAGAGAAATTTGAAATCTCTGACACTCCGCCATTTGAAACCCCACTGGTTCAAGGATTTGTTCATGAAGAAGAAGAGTTGGATGAAGAGAGTTTTGACGAAGAGTTCACGGTCGAGATTCCTAGGGATCCAACTCCGGTAAGTGCTCCGGTTGCCACCGTTCCTAAACATGCGAAGCAGATGTTGCTAACTGGCGATACCAAATATGAATTGCCTTCAATGGATTTACTTAAAACTGGCCCAGCATCAAAGGCGAAGTCGAAGGCAAATGATGTTGTTGTTGCGGCGCTTACTCAAGTCTTTGATCAGTTTGGTGTTGAATGCCGAGTTACTGGATTTATGCGTGGGCCAACGGTTACACGTTATGAAGTTGAACTTGGAAACGGTGTGAAGGTAGAAGCAATCACAGCGCTTGCAAAGAATATTTCCTACGCGGTTGCTAGCGGAGATGTCCGAATTCTCTCGCCAATTCCAGGAAAATCTGCTGTTGGAATTGAGATCCCAAATACCGATCGCGAAATCGTTGCCCTTGGTGATGTCCTACGTTCTCCGGTTGCCGGAAACGACGCTCACCCAATGGTTATTGCACTTGGTAAAGATGTAGAAGGAAACTTTATCTGCGCAAACTTAGCGAAGATGCCACACCTATTAGTAGCAGGTGCAACTGGTGCTGGAAAATCTTCGATGATTAATTCGCTAATCGTCTCGATTCTTATGCGTTCAAACCCAGATGATGTTCGCCTGGTAATGATTGACCCAAAGCGTGTAGAGCTCACAAGCTATGAAGGAATTCCACATCTAATTGCTCCAATCATCACAAACCCAAAGAAGGCAGCTGATGTTCTTGCCTGGGTAGTGCGCGAAATGGATATGCGTTATGACGATCTTTCAGCCTTTGGATTTAGGCATATCGATGATTTTAATAAGGCAGTTCGCTCCGGAAAGTTAACAGTTCCAGAAGGTAGTGAGCGAATTCTTGAACCTTACCCATATCTACTTGTGATTATTGACGAGCTAGCAGATCTGATGATGGTTGCAGCAAGGGAAGTCGAAGAGTCGATTGTGCGAATTACCCAACTAGCCAGAGCTGCCGGAATTCACTTGGTAATCGCAACCCAACGCCCAAGCGTCGATATCGTTACGGGTCTAATCAAAGCAAATGTTCCGTCACGTTTATCCTTTGCTACATCAAGCCTTGCGGATTCGAGAGTTATTCTAGATACGCCAGGAGCTGAAAAATTAGTAGGCCAGGGCGATGCGCTTTTCTTACCAATGGGAGCAAGTAAAGCAATGCGAATTCAAGGGGCATATGTTTCAGAACGTGAAACTGAAGCGATTGTGAACCATGTTAAATCGCAATTGCAACCGGTATACCGCCTTGATTTAACTGCGCCAGTGAAAGCTCTTATTATTGAAGATGATATTGGCGATGACATGGATCTTTTGTTGCAAGCGGTGCAATTAGTTGTCTCAACACAATTTGGTTCGACATCAATGTTGCAACGTAAATTACGAATTGGTTTTGCAAAAGCTGGAAGATTAATGGATTTAATGGAGAGCCGCGGCATCGTGGGACCAACGGAAGGTTCTAAGGCGCGAACCGTTTTAATTACCGCTGAGCAGATGCCCGATGTCCTTGAGCAATTGCAGGGAAATCTCTAATACAAAAGTTGTAATTCAGCGTGAGTCCGCACTTTGGGGGTCAGTTTTCAGGGTGAATTCACCTCCTGTTTAAACCCGGACTTGTCCTAAGGCCCCTTCAGGTTTTACCCTTAGGGCCTTGGAAATCCCCTTCCATGTTGCTTTAACAGCAAGCTCCCCGCAAAAGGAAAATAAATGAGTTTAGAAAATCTAACTCTCGGCACCGAAATTCGCGATGCTCGCGAAAGTGCTGGTTTTTCAGTTGCGAAAATTGCGGAGATTACGCGAATTCGTGAAACCTTAATCAAGGATATTGAATCCGATCAATTTGAGAGCTGTGGCGGCAATGCATATGCGCGTGGACATATCCGCACAATTGCAAAAGTTTTAAACCTAAATGCTGATTTACTTATCGAGAAATTTGCACAAACCACTGGCGACTTCGATCGACCTATGGTTGATTTACTCGAAGAGAGTAATGTAATTAAGCAACGCGCTCCTCGCCCCGCAATTTCATTTAAAGCTTTGGCATCAGTCGCTGCCGGAGTCGTTGCACTCTTGATTGCAGTGCCAGCAGTAATCTCACTCTTCCCAAATGACACGACCTCACCTTTGGCTCCGTCAAGCCAAGGTCTGGCCCCTTCAACGACTGAACAGAACTCGCAAGTTGTCGCTTCAGCGACCTCCGGAGTTTCGCTAGTTGTTTCAGGTATTTCTGGAAAATCTTGGATCGGAATCCAAGATGCAAGTGGAGCTCAAATCTTTAGCGGCTCAATCAAGGCAGGAGAAGTAAAATCCTTTAGCGAGGATCAATTAATTCATACGGTAATCGGAAATGCTGCGGCAGTTTCGCTCAATGTCAATGGCCAAGAAATTGGAACACCTGGCGGAGTCGGGGAAGTAGTTCATCTTTCATTCACTCCAAATGGTTCAAATAACGGTTAAGCGCAACTAAAAACTTAACCCACTGTAAGATGGCGCAGATGAGCGCCGAGAATTTAGATAGCAACCTAGCCGTAAAGGCGCCTCGCACCGTTGCACTCGTAACCCTTGGATGCGCACGCAATGAAGTTGATTCCGAGGAACTTGCCGGAAGATTATCTGCAGATGGCTGGACCTTAGTTTCTGATCCAGCACTCGCCGAGGTAGCGCTAGTTAATACTTGCGGATTTATTGAAAGCGCCAAAAAAGATTCAGTTGATGCGTTATTAGAGGCGCATTCCCTTAAGACTAATGGCATCACGAAAGCCGTTGTTGCAGTTGGTTGTATGGCCGAGAGATATGGGAACGAACTATCTGAGGCGCTTCCAGAGGCGGATGCAATTTTGGGTTTTGATGACTATGAAGATATCTCGATGCGATTGCAGACAATTATTGGCGGTGGCTCGATTGCAGCGCACAAGCCAAAAGATCGTCGGGCGCTGCTGCCGATCGCACCTGCCGATCGCCAGAACTTAAGTCAGCCCAACCAAATCCTTTCCCGTAAGCGATTAGATTCGGCACCTATCGCGCCGCTAAAGATTGCATCTGGATGTGATCGTAGATGTTCATTCTGCGCGATTCCAATGTTCCGTGGGTCATTTGTTTCTAGACGCCCAACCGAGATTATTGAAGAAGCGCAATGGTTAGCCACAGAGGGAGTATCCGAACTCTTTCTGGTCAGTGAGAATACGACTTCATATGGCAAAGATTTCAAGGATATGAAAGTTCTAGAAAATATGCTTCCCGAAATTGCAAAGATTCCAGGCATCGAGCGGATTCGCCTCTCATATCTGCAACCAGCCGAAATGCGACCATCACTTATTCAAGCAATGATTTCAGTTCCAAAAGTTGTTCCTTATTTTGATCTCTCGTTTCAGCATGCAAGCCCAACAGTTCTACGTCGCATGCGCCGCTTCGGTGATACCGATTCTTTCCTCCATTTAATTACTCAAATTCGTGCGCTCTCGCCACAAGCCGGAATCCGTTCAAATGTAATTGTTGGGTTTCCTGGTGAGACCCAAGAAGAGTTTGACGAGCTAGTCGACTTTTTATCAAAGGCGAGACTTGATGCAATCGGGGTATTTGGATATTCAGATGAAGATAAGACCGAAGCCCTCACCCTTGAAGATAAAGTGGATCAAGATGTAATTAATTCCCGGGTAGGACTACTTTCAAAATTAGTTGATGAGTTTTTAATGCAACGCGCTGAAGAGCGAATCGGAGAGCATGTTCGAGTTCTAATTGAAGATGATGACACCCAGGAAGGTCGGGCGGAACACCAAGGGCCTGAAGTCGATGGTTCTACCTTCGTCAAAGGTCGCGCGAAATATAAAGTTGGCGAGTATGTTGATGCAGTAGTTACCGAAGTTTCCGGCGTAGATTTAATTGCGGTGCCGTTATGAAATTTCTAAATCTGCCAAACACCTTAACCATCTCTCGCTTACTTGCAGTTCCATTCTGTTGCTATGCGCTTTTCAAAAATGGCGGCGATGATTGGGTCTGGCAGATAATTGCTTGGACTGGATTTTTCCTAGTAGGCCTAACCGATTTTCTAGATGGTCGGATTGCTCGCTCACGCAAACAAATCACAAGTTTCGGAACCTTCCTTGATCCAGTGGCAGATAAGATTGCAATAGGGGCCGCCATGGTCGGTCTATCAATGCAGGGAAAGTTGTGGTGGTGGGTCACAATTTTGATCCTGGTTCGCGAAGTATCGGTGACGGTTCTGCGGTTAACAGTTATCAAAGATGGCGTGATTCCGGCAAGCAAAGGCGGAAAACTTAAGGCAGCTTTCCAGGGCTTTGGAGTCGGCTTCTATATTCTGCCGCTACCAACCTGGCTACATATTCCAAGAGATGCCTTCATGGCGATTGCAATCTATTTAACAATAAAGACCGGCTATGACTATTTCAAGAATGTCATCAAGAAGTAAGGCCCGTTATGAAAAATACTGAACTGGCAGAGACCGTTGTTAAACAATTGATAAAAGCCGGTAAGACAGTAGCTGTGGCCGAGTCCTTAACTGGCGGCGGATTAGGTGCAGCAATTACCGAGATAGCAGGATCTTCCGAAGTTTTTCTTGGTGGAATCACTACCTATAGCGATGCCAGCAAGACAAAGTTATTGGATGTTCCAAAAAAACTAATCACAAAACATACGGCGGTTTCTGAAGAAGTCGCAAAAGAAATGGCAACCAGCGCCCGCAACTTATTTAAAACAGATTATGCAATTTCTACTACCGGAGTCGCCGGCCCAGGTAAGGCCTATGGCAAAAGCGCTGGCACTGTTTGGTTGGCCATTGCTAGCAAAAAAGAGGTCATAGCCGTCGAACTTTCGATTTCTGGCGATCGCGCCACGGTAAGAAATGCCACAATTGAGAGCGCATTGGCCACTTTTTCGCGTATCCTTAGCCTGTGAGCCCGGTAAAAGAAGTGACCCTGTTGCGCACCCATATTGGTAGCGCACTTCGTCAAGAGCGCATTTCCCAAGGTCGCACGCTTCGCGATGTCGCAAAGGGCGCTCGCGTATCTCTTGGTTATCTCTCTGAAGTAGAACGCGGTCAGAAGGAAGCTTCATCCGAACTTTTGAATTCAATCTGCCAAGCACTCGATCTCTCACTCCTTACAGTTATGTCTGATGTAACAATTGCACTTCGCGCAGCAGAGGCTCCATCACTCAGCGTTGTAGAAGCCGCCGCTTAGCTTTCTGCTAGCGACGATATTTCCGGATAGCGCCAAAAATCCAATGACTTTAGCCCCAGCCCAACGCTCGCGAACCGCAATCTTGTCGGGTGCAAAAATCGTTATCACCGAGGTCGGTTCTTATGAATCCAATATGGTCGATATTGCAGCTCGCGCCCAAGTTTCAAGAGCAACGGTCTACAACCACTTTGCAGATAAAGAAGAGATGATGCTTAGCCTTCTAGAATCTGAAATCCTACGTCTCGCCGAATTGGCCAAGGGCGCGCCATCGCCAAAGGATGCGCTGCTAATCCTCTCGCGAGAGATTTCAGGGGATCCGGCCCTACGTAAAATGACGGTGACAGATCCAACAGATATCGCCGCCTTCGTGACCGTCGGCACGCATCCACTTTGGGCGCTAGTCCAGGAGTCACTGACCAAGATCTTTGGTCTCGATAATTCCAGCCTGGTTCTGCATTGGCTATTGAGTCAGATCGCTTCACCGTTGACGCCAGCAGAATCAGCTCATCAAGCCGATCAATTAAGTTCCGCGCTAAATGCGAATCACTGAATTACGCGCTCGCATTGCTGAATATTTTCCAGATCCAACGACATATTCCAGAGATACCGTTCATGCCGAATTAGGTGGCGTAACAGTTGAACAAGCTTTAGTAATGGGCCAAGAACCAGGAGATATCTGGAAGGGCATCGTTGCTCATAATCCAGAGATGCCCGC
>JNSJ01000001.1_pt1 | contig 63824 bp, 53 predicted proteins | sample 210671 | NCBI WGS metagenome assembly JNSJ01 (sample SAMN02808683, study PRJNA238866) | freshwater metagenome | biome: fresh water; feature: freshwater reservoir; material: water; isolation source: water column of the freshwater reservoir Embalse de Amadorio in Spain | place: Spain: Valencia ... | reverse complement strand
GCGGTTCGTTTATCCGGCGCCGGACTTGGATGTCCAACCTGGCCAGAGTGCGTGGATGGTTCAATCAAGCCAGTTATAGGGCAGGACGAAAGCCAATTACATGCCTGGATCGAATTCGGCAACCGCTTGATCGCCTGGCTTATTCTGATTCTTGCTTTAGCGGCCTTAGTTTATATTTTTAAGAGATTGCGCGACCGCAGTGACTTTAAACGGTTGCGACTCTTAGCAATACTTCAAATTCTAGGATTTTTGGGACAAGTTGTTTTAGGTGGCATTACCGTTCTAACAAAGTTGAATCCAATTTCAGTATCTGCCCACTTTGTTCTTACCCTTCCGCTAATCGCGGGGGCGCTAGCACTTCGTCACCGAGTTCTCGATCGCCCGGTTATTCAAGTGCTTCCAATGACAAGGAATTTAACTAAGGTTGTTACAACTTTAACTTTTATCGTGCTCCTCTTTGGCGTTGTTGTTACTGGAACTGGACCACATGCTGGTGACGCAGATGCCAAGCGATACCCATTTAATTTCCGCGCAGTTTCCTGGCTTCATGCTGATTCGGTAATCGTTCTTATCTCTTTAACAATTGCGCTTTACTTGGTCGTTAAAGTCTCAGAAACACCTGCGGTTAAGAAACTTTTCGGCCGCATGATTTTAATCTTTCTAGGCATATCACTTGGCCAAGGGGCTATTGGTTATTTGCAATACATCACTGGGCTTCCCGCCTTAATAGTTGGAGCGCATTTACTGGGAGCAACGTTGGTTTGGATACATGGTTGGCGATTGAATCTAACGGCCCGATTAGAACAGGAAGTGAGAATCCAGTGAGTGAAAAATGGAGCTCTTTAGATGACCAAGCTGTTGTCGTCAGTCGCGCACTCGCGATGGATGCCGTTCAGAAAGTTGGCAATGGACATCCAGGCACCGCAATGTCCCTGGCTCCTGTTGCTTACACGCTCTTCCAAAGAATTCTAAAGCATGACCCTTCCGACCCTAATTGGCTTGGTCGAGATCGCTTCGTTCTATCTGCCGGACATTCTTCGCTAACTCTCTACATTCAATTGTTTTTATCCGGCTATGGATTAGAGCTCTCTGACTTACAAAGTTTCCGAACCGCAGGTGCAAAGACTCCTGGCCATCCAGAGTTTGGACATACAGCTGGCGTCGAAATAACTACTGGTCCACTAGGTTCTGGAATTTCTAGCGCTGTTGGAATGGCGATGGCAGCACGATACGAAAAAGGCTTGCTTGATCCAGCCAGTAAGACATCTCTCTTTGATCACAATATTTGGGTAATCGCTTCCGATGGCGACTTGCAAGAAGGTATTAGTTCTGAAGCTTGTTCGCTGGCTGGAACTCAGGAACTTGGAAACCTCAAAGTTATCTACGACGATAATCGAATCTCAATTGAGGGCGACACTCATGTTGCATTCACTGAAGATGTTTCAATGCGATTTAAAGCTTATGGTTGGAATGTCGTAGAAGTTGCAGCCCTTGCTAATGGTGACGTCGATCAACCGGCCTTAGAAAAAGCGATGATTGCAGTGGCTAATGAAAAGATGAAACCCTCACTAATTAGATTAAAAACTGTAATTGCCTGGCCAGCTCCTAATGCGCAAGGAACTGCAGAATCACATGGTTCTGCCCTTGGTGCAGATGAAATTGCTGCAACAAAAGTTGCGCTTGGGCTAGATCCGGAGAAATCCTTTGATGTCCCAGATTCTGTTTTAAAACATACCCGCAAAGTTATCGAACGTGGCGCTGAACAGCGAGCAATCTGGAACAACGAACTAGCAACGTGGGCAAAGACTAATCCTGAACAAAATGAATTGCTCAAAAGATTGCAGAACCGAAAATTGCCAAAAGATTGGCAACAAGTAATTCCCACATTCGAAAGTGGAAAAGATATTGCCACTCGTGCGGCATCTGGAAAAATCATCAACGCTATTGCTGGGGTATTGCCCGAGTTTTGGGGTGGCTCCTCCGACCTTGCCGGAAGTAATAACACGACTATAAATAACGGTAGTTCATTCTTGCCTGCAAATAGCAGAATGAAGGATGCAAATCCGTATGGTCGAATCATTCACTTCGGAATTAGAGAGCATGCAATGGGGGCCATACTTAACGGCATTGCACTTCACGGCCTAACTCGATCCTTCGGTGGCACCTTCCTAGTATTTAGTGATTACATGCGAGGTGCCGTTCGCTTGGCAGCGCTAATGAATATTCCATCAATCTTTATCTGGAGCCACGATTCAATTGGCTTGGGAGAAGATGGCCCAACTCACCAACCTGTCGAACACATCGCCTCTCTACGTTTGATTCCGAATTTTTCAATTGTTCGGCCAGGTGACGCTAACGAAACCGCAATTGCTTGGCGCGAAATAATCACTCGTGACAAGCCGGTAGGAATCGCGTTATCGCGACAGAATCTCCCCGTTTTTGATCGCACCGAATGTGGCAGTGCCGAAGGCGTGGCAAAGGGTGCCTATGTAATCATGGAAGCAAAGAGTGAACCCGATGTTATTTTGATTGCGACAGGCTCAGAAGTGCATGTTGCTATTGCGGCAGCGAAAATTCTTTCAGATCAAAACATTGCCGCACGTGTTGTAAGTGCGCCTTGCTTGGAATGGTTTGAGGAACAACCTGATTCATATAAAGAAAGCATTCTGCCTAGAAACGTTAAGGCACGAGTAAGTGTTGAAGCTGGAGTCGGAGCCGGATGGCATAAGTATGTTGGCGATAATGGCGAGATTGTTAGCCTCGAACACTTTGGCGCATCTGCATCTGCCGGGACGCTCTTCAAAGAGTATGGATTCACACCAGAAAATGTCGCGGAAGCCGCAAAGAGAACTATTGCAAGGTCTTAAATGATCGAAATTTCAGGACGGCTACTAGATAAGTTTGATGGCGATAGTTCAACCGCAAGGGATTTGAATTCAATTGCAGCTGCACTTGCCACAAAGGATTCAACACTCTGGGGCGCTGCAGCTGAGCCAGAAGCTCGAGAACGCCTTAATTGGATTGACCTACCAAAAACTAGTCGAGATTTACTCCCCCAGTTGGATGCGCTTAGCGCATGGGCAAGATCAAAGAATCTAAGTAATTATATTTTATGTGGAATGGGTGGGTCTTCACTAGCACCTGAAGTGATTGCAAAAACTTGCGGCAAGAAACTAACGATTCTCGACACGACAGATCCAGATCAGATACGACTAGCGATACCTGAAAACCTTAGCGAGACTCTGATAATTATTGGATCAAAGTCTGGATCAACAATCGAGACTGAGTCACAAAAAGCACTCTTTGAAAAGCTATTTACTGATGCCAATTTAGATCCTCGAGAACACTTTGTAATTGTGACTGATCCTGGTTCGCCATTAGATACATCAGCTCGATCTTCAGGCTTACGAGTTATCAATGCCGATCCTTTTGTAGGTGGGAGATTTAGCGCCCTCAGCGCCTTCGGGCTGGTTCCGGCTGCGTTGTTAGGAATTGATGCCTCAGTACTGCTCGATGATGCAGATGTTGCCGCTGAAACTTTTCCAGAGCGTAATTCATCTGCAATCAAGTTAGCCACGTTAATTTTCGAGCAAACCATCCAGAATTTTTCGCTTCATGATTCTGGATCTAGCGTTCCAGGTATCGGAGATTGGATTGAACAATTAATAGCTGAATCAACTGGTAAAGATCAGAAAGGTCGCTTACCAATCGTTGTTGAATCCCATAATTCAAAAATATCGGGTCCAGCACTTTCAATTGGATTTGGAGATGGCCAATGCGATCTCAATATAAATGCATCACTGGGTGAACACTTCATACTTTGGGAATGGGTAACCGCGTTATTGTGCCGAGCGCTCGGAGTCGATCCGTTTAATCAACCAAATGTGACCGAAGCTAAAGAGCGAACTAGCAAACTTTTAAATGACTGGAGCAAAAATGGAAAACCTACGAGTCAACCGGTCTTCGAAAACAAGGATCTAGCAGTTTACGGTGAAAGCGCTTCGACGGAACTGGGCGAAATACTTCGCGACTTAATTGGCCGTTCTGACAAATATCTTGCAATCATGGCGTATTTAAATCGAGAAGCAGATGTAGAGATACTTAAGTTACGAGAAGCGATTGCAGCGAAGAAAGATATTGGAGTCACTTTTGGCTGGGGTCCTAGATTTTTACACTCAACTGGGCAATTTCATAAAGGTGGCGCTAGCAATGGTGGCTTCCTTCAAATTACTGCTGAGGCTGATGCTGACATGGAGATACCTGGAAAAGATTTTTCATTTAGCGAACTTTTAATGGCACAAGCACTTGGTGATGGCGAAGCACTTTCTTCGCGCGATTTACCGGTTGTAAGAGTTCACCTAAAGAATCGGGCTTTGGGAATTAACTCGCTTCTAGAAGCAGTAGCAAAGATCTAAATTTTTAATCTTCACCACGAAGTCGTGCTAAAGCATCTTCCAAAATCTTCTTTGATTCAGCTTCAGTGCGGCGTTCTTTGACGTAAGCCAGGTGAGTTTTGTATGGCTCATTCTTGATTGGCATTGGTGGTTTATCTTTATTCAAACCAGCTGGGTAGCCACATCGAGGACAATCCCAAATCTCTGGAATCTGAACAGTTTCATCTTCAGCAAATGAAGGACGAGTTTCATGGCCTTGCGCGCACCAATACGAAACTCGGAAACGAGCAATGGCATCGCCACGCTCTGCCTCGCCCATAGGACCTGCGCCAACGCGACTTCCACGAATTGCGCTACCCATAATTAACTCCCTTTTTCAGTTTTTGCCGAATTACTTTTGTAAAACTTAACTACTTCTTCAACACCAAGCTAAGCACAATCACTCCCGCAAACCAGAGGCCGCCAACAACGATAGTTATGCGATCAAGATTCTTCTCAACGACTGAAGAGCCACCGTAGCTTGAAGAGACGCCGCCGCCAAAGAGGTCAGACAATCCGCTGCCTTTGCCTTTGTGAAGCAATACGAGCAGAACCATCAGAACGCTGGTTATAACTAGCAAGATTGATAAAGCTAAAACCACGAATTTCTCCCTCTAATTTGAAAATTGATAACGCCTGGATATTTCTTCCACGAGCACTGGCGTAAGGATACCCGCCATTTGCTCCTAAATTATGCGCTAACCGCCCGATGGAATCGAGCAATTCTGGCGAATTCATCGGCATCAAGGCTGGCGCCACCGACCAGAACGCCATCGACATCTGGCTGCTTCATGATTTCTACTATGTTCGATGACTTCACCGATCCGCCATAAAGGATGCGAGCTGCCTCAGCTATTTCTGGTGAACCAAATTTTGCCAATTCGACACGAATCGCGGCACAGACTTCCTGCGCATCTTCGGCGCTTGCAGTTTTTCCGGTTCCGATTGCCCAGACTGGTTCGTATGCGAAGACTATCTTCTTTAAATCCGGTTTGTGAAAGCCCTTGAGTCCATTGCGAAGCTGACTTAACACATGTTCAACATGAGTTCCCGCTTCGCGAATTGCAAGTTCTTCACCAATGCAGAAAATTGGCGTGATTTCATTTGCGAGAGCGGCCTTAATTTTACGATTTACAGTTTCATCGCTCTCATTGTGAATCGCTCGGCGCTCGGAGTGGCCAACCACAACATAAGAGCATCCGAGTTTGTTTAGCATCGAACCGCTGATATCACCGGTATAAGCACCACTAGCTTCAGGTGATAGATCCTGCGCACCGTAGGAAAGACGAAGTCGATCGCCATCAATAAGTGTTTGAACTGAACGAATATCGGTAAATGGTGGAATTACGACAACATCTACTGCATCGAAATCTTTATCGTCCAGTGAGTAAGAAAGCTTCTGGGTAACGGCGATAGCCTCAAGATGATTGAGATTCATCTTCCAGTTACCAGCTATTAAGGGCTTACGCATTCTTCCTCCAGATTTATGTTTTTTGTTGTAAAAGTTATTACTGTAAAACGATTAGGCCCGGCAATTCTTTTCCTTCAAGATATTCAAGAGAGGCTCCGCCGCCAGTCGAGATGTATCCAAAATCAGTATCAACAAATCCTAGTTTACGGACAGCTGCTGCAGAGTCTCCCCCGCCAACAACGCTGATGCCACTTACTTTTGTTAACGCTTCAGCAAGAACTTTTGTTCCATTTGCGAAATTTGGAAACTCGAATACGCCCATTGGACCATTCCAGAATACAGTCTTACATTCGCCAATCGCAGCCGCGAATGCTGCGGCGCTTGCTGGCCCGATATCTAGCCCCATCTGATCAGCTGGAATTGCATCAGCTCCAACAATTGTTGGTCTGGCATCAGAGCTAAATTCTGGGGCGACGACAATATCGGTTGGCAATAGAAACTTAACTCCACGCTTCTCAGCGCGTTCCATTAGTTCTATAACAGTTGGAATCAAATCTCTTTCAACCAGCGATTTTCCAATCTGCAGACCCTTTGCTGCAAGAAAGGTAAAGAGCATTCCGCCGCCAATTGCAATTGTGTCTACCTTCTCCAACAGATTCGAGATGACACCAATTTTGTCTGACACCTTTGATCCACCTAGTGCAACACCATAAGGGCGCTCAGGGCTCTGAGTTAATTTTTTTAAAACATCTACTTCAGCAGCGACTAGATAACCAGCTGCATGTGGCAGTAACTTTGCAACATCATAAACGGAGGCATGCTTGCGATGAACCGCGCCAAAGCCATCGCTCACAAAAATATTTGCATAAGTGGCAAGCTCCTTTGCAAGCACCAATCTATCTGCTTCATCCTTCGAAGTTTCGGCTGCTTCATAGCGAATATTTTCAAGAAGTGTTACGCCATAGCCACTTAATTTCGCTCCGAAAATCTCACTAGAAAATTCAACGCTCTCTCCAAGCAGTTCTGAAAGTCGCTTGGAAACAGGCGCTAACGAAAGCTCGGGTTTGCGCTCACCTTTTGGTCGACCAAGGTGGGCAGTAATTACTACTGATGCACCTTGGGCGAGCAAATATTTGATTGTCGGAAGTGACGCTTTGATTCGACCGTCATCAGTTATTACGCCATCCTTCAGCGGAACATTGAGATCACATCGAAGTAGAACTCGCTTCCCGCGAACATCAACTGTGTCGAGGGTTTTGATATTCATTAAAGCTTCTTGCCTACATATCCGACAAGGTCTACTAAACGATTTGAGTAACCCCACTCATTGTCATACCAGCCAACAACCTTTGCTGTTGTTCCAATTACCTTGGTAAGACCTGCATCTAAAATACAAGAACTTGGATCTGTAACGATATCTGCAGAAACAATTGGATCTTCGGTGTAAGTCAGATATCCCTTAAGTGAACCCTCGGCTGCCTTCTTTAACGCCGCGTTGATCTCTGCTGCCGTAACTTCCTTAGCGAGTTCAACAGTTAAGTCAGTTGCTGAACCAGTTGGCACTGGAACGCGAAGCGCAAAACCATCTAACTTGCCCTTCAAGTTTGGAAGAACCAAGCTGATCGCCTTAGCGGCGCCAGTTGTGCTTGGGATAATTGAGACCGCAGCCGCACGCGCACGACGCAGATCCTTATGTGGCTGATCGAGAACTGATTGATCATTTGTATATGCGTGAATAGTTGTCATCAGGCCACGAACAATTCCGAATTCCTCATCCAAGACCTTGGCCATCGGTGCCAGGCAGTTTGTTGTGCAAGATGCATTTGAGATGATGTGGTGGTTAGCAGCGTCATATTTCTCATGATTAACGCCCATAACCACAGTGATGTCTTCATCTGTAGCAGGAGCTGAGATTATTACCTTCTTCGCCCCAGCGGAGATGTGCTTCTTTGCATCTGCAGCTTTAGTGAAAAAACCAGTTGATTCAATGACGATATCTGCCTTAACTTCGCCCCAAGGCAAGTTTGCTGGATCGCGCTCTGAAAATACTCGAATTGTTTTGCCATTTACCGTAATTGAATCGTCTGTAAAAGTTACTGGTAAACCAAGACGACCGAGTATTGAGTCGTATTTAAGAAGATGAGCGAGAGTTGCGTTATCAGTTAGGTCGTTGATTCCTACGATTTCAATATCCGCACCTGATTGAAGTGCTGCGCGGAAGAAGTTACGACCGATGCGTCCAAAACCATTAATTCCAACACGTACCATTTAATTGCCTGCCTCAGAAAATAAGAAAATTAATAAACCACAACGTTGTAGAGACCAAATCCTATCAGCCGCGTCTGCCCTATTCGGCTAAGAGATCTGGGCTTAAACCAGCCTCAGTATCAGGAATTCCCAAATCATGTGCCCGCTTATCGGCCATTGCAAGCAATCTTCTTATCCGACCAGCAATTGCATCCTTGGTCATCGGTGGCGTCGCTAGTGATCCCAACTCTTCAAGGCTTGCTTGTCCATGATTAATTCGAAGTTCACCTGCTTGTTTTAAGTGGTCTGGAATTTCGGGTCCAAGTATCTCCATTGCACGAGCAACGCGGGCCGATGCTGCTACTGCCGCTCGAGCGGAGCGACGCAGATTTGCATCATCGAAATTCGCTAACCGATTGGCAGTTGCTCGAACTTCGCGGCGCATTCGACGTTCTTCCCAAGCCAGAACACTTTCATGTGCGCCAAGTCTTGTGAGCAGTGCACCGATTGCATCTCCGTCACGAAGCACAACTCGATCAACGCTTCTAACTTCACGTGCTTTTGCTGTTATACCTAATCTTCTTGCAGCACCGACGAGTGCCAGTGCAGCTTCAGGTCCCGGGCAAGTAATTTCTAGCGCTGAAGATCTACCTGGTTCAGTGAGCGAACCGTGCGCTAAAAATGCACCACGCCAGGCAGCTTCGGCATCACAGATTCCTGCTGATACAACCTGCGGCGGTAATCCACGAATCGGACGATTATTGGCATCGATTAAACCAGTCTGTCTCGCTAGCGCATCTCCGTCAGATGTAACTCGAACTACGTAACGACTTCCTTTGCGCAATCCACTTGGCGATAGAACTGCAAGTTCACTTTCATGCCCAAAAATTTCTGAAATATCTTTTCTTAAACGACGAGCACCTTGCGCAGTATCAAGTTCTACTTCGATCGCGATCTTGCCCGATGTGATATGTAATCCACCAGCGAATCTAAGAAGAGCGGAAACTTCGGCTTTGCGGCAGCATGGCTTTGAAATCGAAAGTCGACTTAATTCATCTTTTACTGCTGCAGTCATTGCCATGGGCGCTATTTAAGCAGGGTTCATTCAAAAATGTGGCTGAAAAGAGAACTCATTTTTGCAGGGTCATGGTGATTTCGGTCGTCATCCCTGGCCACATCGCTCACAATTAGTTCGCCACCGAGCTCTTTGACCATTTCCCGTAAGCCATTTTTCGAAACAAGAACTGTTGGATCCACGATTGCGATATCAAGTTTCAGAGAAGAGATGTGCGAAAGAACTAGGCGCAGATGTTCTTCCGGAGTATTACCCGCAAATTCATCGGCCCCTTCGGGTCCCTGCAAATTGAGAACCATAATCTTTTTTGCAGGGCTAGTAGAAATCGCTTTGGCCAGATCCTTAACCAAGAAGTGCGGCATAACACTCGAAAACCAGGAACCTGGTCCAAACACCAACCATTCGGCCTTAGAAATTGCTTCTAATACTTGTGGCGTTACTACTGGGTTTTCTGGAAGCAATTTCAGTGATTGCAATTTACCTTTCGCGGTAGCTACTTCAATCTGGCCGCGAATAGTTTGTAGTCCAGAATTTGTTTCGAAAACGCCCTCGATTTCAAGCGGCTGAAGTGACATTGGCAGCACTCGACCAACAATTTTTAGCAAATCCCCCACACGATCTATTCCTGCGACCAGATCATCGGAACTATCCCAGAGCGCAGCCATTAGTAAATTTCCTAGCGCATGCCCATTTAGGTTTCCTGAAGTATTGAAACGATGCTGAATTATTTGGGCCCAGCTCTGGCCCCAGGCATCAGATCCGCAGAGCGCGGCTAGCGCCATTCGCATATCTCCAGGCGGGAGAAAATTAAATTCTTCACGAATTTTTCCGCTAGAACCACCGTTGTCAGCAACTGTTACGACCGCAGTGATTGTTGGAGTTACATCACGTAATGCAGTTAACGTCGCGGCAAGTCCATGACCCCCGCCGAATGCAACGACTTTGGGTGTTGCGCTAGACATTAAACTTCGCGACCCAGATCTCTATGAACTGCTTGAGCAGATATAGAACGTGAATTTATTTGAGGTGAGCTCGCGAATCGCTTGGCAAGTTCTTCTGAGATTGCAACGCTTCGATGTTTGCCACCAGTGCAGCCAACTGCGAGAGTCAAATACTTACGCCCCTCTTGCATGAAACCAACTGCCATGGTTTCAAAGAGAGATTGATACTTTGTTAAAAACTCCTGCACATTTGCACTCGACAATACGTTCTCTGAAACCGGCCTATCCAATCCAGTCAGTGGTCGCAATTCAGGGATCCAATGTGGATTCGCGATGAATCTACAATCCATAACCAAATCAGCATCTACTGGGATTCCATATTTGTACCCAAAGGAGAGGATATTTACTCGTAGATCAGAATCTGAATCTGTGCTAAAAATTTCGCCGATCTTGGCTTCTAGTTGGTGGATATTCAAGGAGGAGGAATCGATCACGAAATCTGCAGCGGCGCGAACATCCTGTAACCGAGATCGCTCTTTTGTGATTCCGTCCAAAATTCGATCTGTTCCTTGAAGTGGGTGTGGCCGTCTCGTAGCTTCGAATCTTCTTACTAGTGCTTCATCGGAGGCATCAACAAAGAGAATACGTCTCGAAATATTGAGTTCTCCTAGATCCGATAGCGACTTGGTCAGATCATCAAAGAATTCGCCACCTCGAACATCAATGACAACTGCAATTGCTGATGGAGTCTTTGCTGCCATTTCGCAGAGTGAGGCAATCATCGAAGGCGGAAGATTATCTACGACATACCATCCGAGATCTTCTAGTGCATGTGACACTGTTGATTTACCGGCGCCGCTCATTCCGGTGATAACTAAGACCTCGTTAGAACTCATGGCTTAATCCTCTCAAGTAATTTCGCCAGTCTCCATATTAATACTCTGACCTGCTTTAGGTTGTTCGCTTAGGTAAGTAAATATGGACTCAGCAATATTGGGCCCGATACCAGGGATCGCCGCTAGTTCCGGTATCGAAGCTTTTCGGATTGCGGTTACGGAGCCAAACTGTTCAAGAAGGGCCGCTCTACGCGCCTCACCCAATTTCGGAATATCGTCTAAAAGAGATTCAAGCATAACTTTCGAGCGCTTACTTCTATGAAACGTGATTGCAAAACGATGCGCTTCATCTCTGATTCGTTGTAGAAGATAGAGCCCTTCGCTGTGTCTAGGAAATATTACTGGCTCCTTGCTATCTACAAGCCACACTTCTTCAAGTCGCTTCGCCAGGCCACAAATAAATATGTCAGATATGCCGAGTTCGGCCAACGCTTTTGAGGCCGCAGCAACCTGAGGTGCGCCACCATCAACGACAATTAATTGCGGCGGATATGCAAACTTTGGCCGGGCTCCGCCAGAGATAGATAACTCTGATGTATCAATTTCTCGCTCCGCTAAATACCGTTTCAATCTTCTAGTGAGAACATGATGCATGGCGCGCGTATCATCGAATCCCGCTTCATCATCGATTGCGAATCTACGATAGTCACTCTTCTTGATTTGACCATCTTCAAATACCACCATAGAAGCAACCATGTGCTTTCCCTGAATATTTGAAATGTCGAAGCATTCGATACGTAACGGAAGCTCTGGAAGATCTAATAGATTGGCAATCTCCTCTAGGGCCCTACCCGAAACTGCCGCATCATTAGAACGCTTACTGAGGTATTGGATGAGAGCTTGATGGGCATTGCGCTTTACGGTATTGATCACTTCAAACTTATCCCCACGTTGGGGCTTGGATATCGATACCCGATGTCCAGATTTATCGGTCAACCAATTCTCAATTGTCTCAAGGTTTTCTGGCAATTCATCAACCAAGATTTCAGTAGGGGCATCGAGTTCAGAATAAATTTTGGAGATCATCGCTTCAATAACATTCTCGTCTTCGAGAACATCCGAGCGATCTAAAATCCAGGAGCGCGAACCCACTACTCGCCCAAATCTCACCGTGAACATAGTTATGCTGGCGTGAGTTATTTCTGAATGCGTTGCTAGTAAATCAGCAGAGAAGTTGTCACTTAGAAAGGTACCAGAAGTTTCAGCAGATCTTTCAATCGCGGATATTTGATCCCGTATACGTGCCGCCTGTTCAAATTCTTCTCGCTCCGAGGCTTCGAGCATCTCTTTATTAAGCGTTGTTGCGATATCGCCTGAACTAGTGTCAACGAATTTCACAAGTTTCTTCGCAATTCCTAGATGTTCCTCTTTCGAAACCCAAGAGACACACGGCGCACTGCATTTGCCAATATCCCCAAGTAAGCATTGTCGCTTGCTCTTAACTGCCCTAGAGAAATTCGAATCGGTGCAACTGCGAATCGGATACAGCTTTTGAATTACATCAAAACTACTTCGCAGCGCCCAGGCATGAGCGTAAGGGCCAAAATATTTCACACCTGGCCGCTTCTTTGCTCGGGAGATAAAGAGCCGCGGAAATTCTTCAGCGATACTGACAGCAAGATAGGGATAAGACTTATCATCTTTAAATTGAATGTTGTATTTGGGATTTTCAGTTTTAATCCAAGTGAACTCAAGCTGTAACGCTTCGATTTCGGTGTTTACTATCGTCCAATCAACACGGACCGCTTCATGGACCATGCGATACGTTTTCTCGAGCAAGTTCTTCTGGAAATAAGAATTGAGTCGATTCTTTAAGTTCTTAGCTTTACCAACATAGATCACAACGCCCTTATCGTTGAAGAATCGATAGACACCAGGTTCGGTGGGAATTGATTCTGGGCGGTAACTCGCAGGCTCACTCATTGCTATCCCTTTAGCGAGGCTGCCAGAAACGTTCCGGTATAACTAGCTTTATTTTTTGCAACTGCTTCAGGTGTGCCTTCAGCCACAACAATTCCGCCACCAGAACCACCTTCTGGCCCTAGATCAATTACCCAATCTGCAGATTTGATTACATCTAAATTATGTTCAATAACAATTACAGTGTTGCCAGTATCCACTAAACGATTTAAAACAATCAGAAGTTTACGAACATCCTCGAAGTGAAGACCAGTCGTAGGTTCATCCAATACATAGATTGTGCGTCCAGTAGAGCGACGTTGAAGTTCGGTCGCTAACTTAACGCGCTGGGCTTCGCCGCCAGAAAGAGTTGGAGCGGATTGTCCCAGTCTTACATAACCAAGACCTACATCATTTAAAGTCTTCAAATAGCGTGCAATTGCCGGAACAGATTCAAAGAAGGTGAAAGCCTCTTCGATTGGCATATTCAGAACTTCAGCAATTGTCTTGCCCTTGTAATGAACTTCTAAAGTTTCGCGGTTGTAACGAGCGCCATGACAGACTTCGCAAGGCACATAAACATCCGGCAGGAAGTTCATTTCAATAGTTATCGTTCCATCGCCAGCACAATTCTCGCAACGACCGCCCTTCACGTTAAATGAGAAGCGACCTTGTTGATAGCCACGAATTTTGGCCTCTGTTGTCTCAGCAAATAGAGCTCGGACCTTATCGAAGACACCCGTGTAAGTAGCTGGGTTAGACCTCGGAGTTCTACCAATCGGAGACTGATCAACATGAACTACTTTGTCCAGAAGTTCTAGTCCGGTAATCGTTTTATGACGACCGGGAACAATACGTGCACCATTTAATTTGTTAGCCAAAACTGAATACAAGATGTCATTTACAAGTGTTGACTTACCAGAACCACTCACACCAGATACAGCGACAAAAGCGCCTAACGGAAATGAGACATCTATATTCTGCAGGTTGTTCTCGCGTGCGCCTTTTACAACCAGACTTCGCTTGGCATCTAATTCGCGTCGTTTCTTCGGGACTTCAATCTTGGTTCGCCCTGCTAAATAGGCACCTGTAATTGAGTCTTTTGCTGTAATCAGAGCTTGATAATCGCCGGAGGAAACTACGTGTCCACCATGTTCACCTGCTCCAGGACCGATATCGACGATCCAGTCTGCGGTTCTAATTGTGTCTTCATCGTGTTCAACCACAATCAAGGTGTTTCCGAGATCGCGAAGTCTGGTTAACGTATCAATCAAACGTCGATTATCACGTTGGTGTAATCCAATACTTGGTTCATCCAATACATATAGAACACCAACCAGCCCTGAACCTATCTGTGTCGCCAGACGAATTCGTTGTGCCTCTCCCCCAGAAAGAGTCGCAGCAGGTCTAGCAAGAGACAGATAATCCAAGCCAACATCAAGAAGAAAACCGAGCCGGGCATTGACCTCTTTGAGAACACGTTCGGCAATCTGTTTTTCGCGAGCATTTAAGGAAATCTTCTTTAGGAAATCTGCGCATTCTTTAATCGAAAGTTCGCAGATTGCAGCGATGCTCTTATCGCCAATTGTTACTGCAAGAACTTCAGGCTTTAAGCGAGATCCTTTGCAGACTGGACAGGGAGTTTCGCGCATATAAGCTTCAAATTTATCCCGAGAATAATCGCTATCAGTCTCTAAATGGCGACGTTCGATAAAGGAGACAACGCCCTCGAAACCAGTTGAGTAATTGCGATCACGGCCATATCTATTTTTATATTTAACATGAACTTCGAAATCCCAGCCATTAAGAAGTGCATCCTTCGCCTTTGCAGGCAACTTCTTCCACGGAGTATCCATCGAAAATTTAAGCTCTTTCGCCAAACCTTCAACCAGTCGCGCCCAATATCCAGTTGATTGACCGCCAGCCCAAGGTGCAATCGCGCCCTCGTTGATTGAAAGTTCATCGTTCGGGATTACTAACTCTTCGTCGACTTCAAGTTTCGTGCCAATACCTGAGCAATCCGGACAGGCGCCAAAGGGTGAGTTAAACGAGAAAGATCTGGGTTCAAGTTCTTCAAAAGAGAGACCGCAATCATGACAGGCCATGTGCTCGCTATATGTTCGCTCTTTATCTGGCGAACCAACTTTCTTGTCTACAAAATCTAGAATGACTAACCCACTTGCAAGTCGTAGTGCAGTTTCAATCGAATCTGTTAAACGCGTCTTTGATTCTGCCTTTACAGTCAAGCGATCGACCACAACTTCAATCGTGTGCTTCTCTTGTTTCTTCAACTTAGGAACTTCCGCGATTGGATAGACAGTTCCATTAACACGAACTCGAGAGAATCCCTGAGTTGTGAAATCTTTAAAGAGATCGAGAAACTCACCTTTTCGGGCACGTATTACTGGCGCAAGAACCAAGAATTTTGTATCAACAGGCATTGCAAGTATTTGATCGACAATATTCTGGGGAGTCTGTTTCGCAATCGCCTCTCCACATTTAGGACAATGTGGTCGACCGGCTCGAGCAAAGAGCAGGCGCAAATAATCGTAAACCTCGGTAATTGTTCCGACAGTTGAACGTGGATTTCGATTCGTTGATTTCTGATCGATTGAGACTGCTGGTGAAAGTCCTTCAATGAAATCGACGTCTGGCTTATCCATCTGTCCAAGGAATTGGCGCGCATATGCCGAAAGTGACTCGACATAACGACGTTGCCCTTCAGCAAAGATTGTGTCGAATGCTAGAGATGATTTTCCAGATCCGGATAATCCAGTAAAAACGATTAATGAGTTACGAGGAAGGTCGATTGAGACGTTCTTCAAATTATGCTCGCGAGCACCGCGAACAACTAAACGATCAATGCTCAAGTGCCCGCCTCTTCCATTCCGCGAAGCTCTTTCTTGAGCTCTCGGATCTCATCTCGGAATCTAGCTGCGAGTTCGAACTGCAAATCTCCCGCTGCCAGTTTCATCTGATCTGTAAGGGATTCTATGAGACCAATAAGTTCTTGTCTTGGTAGGGAGTGGCCAGAAATCTTAATTCCAGATGAAACCCCCTTAGAACTCAGAGTTTCAGTGTCTTCGGCCTCTTTAGTAATCAAATCTGTAATGTCCGCAATCTTTTTGCGCAATGGCGTCGGATCGATTCCGTGTTCGGTGTTGTATGCAACCTGTTTCTCCCGACGGCGATTTGTCTCATCAATCGCTTGCGCCATCGCGGGAGTAATGCTGTCGGCATACATGTGCACTTCACCAGAAACATTTCTTGCCGCGCGACCAATGGTTTGAATAAGTGAAGTAGCTGACCGAAGGAAGCCTTGTTTGTCAGCATCCAGAATTGCAACTAAGGAAACCTCGGGAAGATCGAGTCCTTCACGAAGCAAGTTGATTCCGATTAAAACATCATATTCACCAGATCTAAGCTCGCGAAGTAATTCAACCCGACGGAGTGTGTCCACTTCGGAGTGCAAATAACGAACTCTTATTCCAAGCCCCATCAAATAATCAGTTAAATCCTCAGACATTTTCTTGGTCAAAGTTGTGACCAAAATTCTTTCATTCCTCGCCGCGCGAAGATTTATCTCATATACCAAATCATCAATCTGGCCCTTAATTGGTTTTATAACTATTTGGGGATCAACAAGCCCAGTCGGTCTAATGACTTGCTCTACGAATTGTCCACCAGTCTTCTCAAGTTCATATTTACCAGGCGTTGCAGACAAGTAAACAGTCTGGCCTTTCCGTTCAATAAATTCTGCGAATCTAAGTGGTCGGTTGTCCATCGCAGACGGCAATCTAAATCCGTGTTCAACCAATGTGCGTTTACGAGAGGCATCGCCTTCATACATGGCACCAATTTGCGGCACAGTTACATGGGATTCATCAATGACAACTAGAAAATCTTCTGGGAAATAATCAAGTAGGCAGTTCGGTGGCGAACCCGCTTCTCGCCCATCGATGTGACGGGAATAATTCTCGATACCAGAACAGAAACCAAGTTGGCGCATCATCTCGATGTCAAAGGTGGTCCGCATCCGGATGCGTTGAGCTTCAAGCAATTTATTCTGACGCTCAAACTCATCCACCTTGGATTCCATTTCAATTTCGATAGCCGAGATCGCACGGTTCATAGTTTCAGGTCCAGCCGAATAATGGCTAGCCGGAAATATATACATTTCGGTTTCATCACGGATGATTTCGCCGGTTAATGGGTGCAACGTTGTAATTCGCTCGATCTCATCACCAAACATTTCAATTCGCAAGGCCAACTCTTCATACATAGGAATGATCTCAATAGTGTCGCCACGAACTCGAAATGTTCCACGTTCAAATGCCATATCATTTCGCTTGTATTGAATATCAACAAACTTACGCAATAACTTATTGCGTTCTATTGAATCACCAACCTGCAATTTAATCATTCGATCTACATACTCTTGGGGAGTCCCTAGGCCGTAAATACAAGAAACCGTTGCAACAACAATTACATCCCGGCGAGTAAGCAATGAATTAGTAGCCGAGTGTCGAAGCCGTTCTACTTCACTGTTTACCGAACTATCTTTCTCGATAAAGGTATCGGTCTGTGGGACATATGCCTCGGGTTGGTAATAGTCGTAATAGGAAACAAAATATTCAACCGCGTTGTTAGGCATCAACTCGCGGAACTCGTTTGCCAATTGAGCAGCTAAAGTTTTATTCGGAGCTAGAACAAGAGTTGGACGTTGCAGCTTTTCGATGAGCCAGGCAGTCGTTGCAGATTTACCCGTTCCGGTTGCGCCAAGAAGAACTACATCAGACTCTCCCGCGTTGATCCGCATTGCAAGTTCTGCAATTGCTGATGGTTGATCTCCTGAAGGGATGTAATCACTAATAACTTCAAATGGATTTACTTTGCGCTGTAGCTCAGTTATTGGGCGCATAACTTAAGAAATATTCGCTCTGGCCCGCGGAAGTAAGACATCCTCATAAACGTTTTCTACCTGCCGAAGCAATGAATCAAGGTCGCCATCATTTTTAAAGATTAGATCTGCGATCTCTGCCCGTTGCTCATCTGTCGCCTGAACTTTTATTCGAGCTTCAATTTCATAACCCTTTAGGCCGCGGCTTTTAAGTCTTGAAATGCGATTCTCTAGGCTGGCCTCTACAGTAATTACATAATCAAATCTATCTTGACCCTTTGTTTCAACCAGGATTGGGATCTGGTAAATAATCACAGCATCCTCTGGGCTAACTTCAACAATCTCGTCGAAGGCCTCAGCCACACGCGGATGAATGATCGCTTCTAAAGTTTTGCGAGCACCAGGATCTGAAAAGACGACTTGGCCTAGTTTACTGCGATCTAAGATTCCATTGGTAAGAATTTCATCACCAAAAGTTGCTACTAGTTCATCAAAGCCATCTGTTCCACGCTCGATAACATCGCGGGCAAGTTGATCGGCATCCACAACAACTGCGCCCAAGTCTTCGAAGAAATCTCCGGCGGCAGATTTACCAGACCCGATACCGCCGGTAAGGGCAACCTTTATCACGTTGGAATCTTATCTTTTAAAGTGCGAAGCAAATGAAAAGGGCCCCGACCGAGGTCAGGGCCCTTAACTCTATTTATTATTCTGCGGCTGTTTCTGCAGCAGGTGCATCGCCAGCAGCGGCATCGGCAGCTTTAGCCTCTTCCTTCTGCTTGCGGTGTGCCATGAAGCGGGTTTGCGCCTCAGCATATTGACGTTCCCACTCTTCGCGTTGCGCTTCATAACCTGGACGCCACTCTTGAGAATCAGCATCGAAACCTTCTGGATAAATGAAGTTTCCTTGTGCATCGTAGCGAGCAGACATTCCATATTGGGTTGGATCGAATGCTTCGATCTCTACTTCATGACCTTCATTAGCTTGCTTCAATGAAAGAGAGATACGACGACGTTCTAGATCGATATCAATGATCTTTACAAATAGCTCGTCGCCAACTTGAACAACTTGCTCTGGAATCTCAACGTGGCGTTCGGCCAACTCTGAAATGTGAACTAGTCCTTCGATTCCTTCGAATACTCGAATGAATGCACCGAATGGAACAAGTTTAGTAACTTCACCAGGAACAACTTGGTTAATTGTGTGTGTGCGAGCAAATGCTTGCCATGGATCTTCTTGAGTCGCCTTGAGAGAAAGCGATACGCGCTCACGTTCGAAGTCAACTTCTAGAACTTCAACGGTGACTGCATCGCCAACTTCTACAACTTCATTTGGATGATCAATGTGCTTCCATGAAAGTTCAGATACGTGAACCAAACCATCTACGCCACCAAGGTCCACGAAGGCACCGAAGTTAACGATTGATGAAACAACACCAGAACGAACCTGACCTTTTTCAAGTTGGTTCAGGAATGTTGTGCGTGAAGCTGATTGGGTTTGTTCTAGGAATGCCCGACGTGAAAGAACAACGTTATTGCGATTCTTATCTAGTTCGATAATGCGAGCTTCAACTTGTTGTCCGATGTAAGGAGTCAGGTCGCGAACGCGGCGCATTTCTACTAGAGATGCTGGAAGGAAGCCACGAAGACCGATGTCAACGATTAGGCCACCCTTAACAACTTCAATAACAGTTCCGGTGACAACTTCGTCGCGCTCTTTCTTTCCTTCGATATCTCCCCAGGCGCGTTCGTATTGTGCGCGCTTCTTTGAAAGGATTAAACGACCTTCTTTATCTTCCTTGGTAATTACAAGTGCTTCAACGCGATCGCCAACAGAAACAATCTCTGAAGGATCAATGTCGTGGCGGATAGATAGTTCGCGGGAAGGAATAACACCTTCGGTCTTGTAACCAATATCTAGCAAAACTTCTTCGCGATCAATTTGAACAACGGTTCCGATAACTAGATCGCCATCATTAAAATTCTTAATTGTGCCTTCAATTGCGGCAAGAAAATCTTCGGCTGAGCCGATGTCGTTTACTGTGATTTGTGTAGGGGTCAAAATTCTCCGAAGGGATAGAGGTAGTAGGAATAGGACAGTTCATAAATTTCATGAATCTGGCTGATTCACGAAGGGCTAAGGCTACTTGCGTGCTGCTGGATGGTCAAAATTCGGGCCTGACCTCAAAAAAGAGCGGTCAATTTAGCGTAACTAGTGCGCCGCCAAGTCCCAACTGGTTCCAATTCCAATATTCACATCTAGCGGAACTGAGAGCTCAAATGCGCTGCCCATTCCATCTTTAACAAGGTCAGTTAGTATTTCAATCTCGCCTTCAGCAACTTCAAGAATGAGCTCATCGTGCACTTGAAGCAACAACCTAGATTTCAAGCCCTGCTCTGTAATTCCTTCAGCAACATTTAACATCGCAACTTTTATGATGTCTGCTGCGGATCCTTGAATCGGAGCATTGAGTGCCATGCGCTCTGCAACTTCGCGCCTTGGTCGATTCTCACTTGTTAAGTCAGGAAGATAGCGACGTCTTCCCATAATTGTTTCGGTGTAACCCTTTTCGCGTGCAATCACTACAACTTGAGATAAGTAGTCTCGAATTCCACCAAACCGAGAGAAGTATTTATCCATCAAGATTGCGGCATCAGTTGGTGATAAATCTAATTGTTGGGCTAAACCATATGCCGACAAACCATAAGCAAGTCCATACGACATCGCCTTAATCTGTCTGCGCATTTCTGGGTCTACGCCATCTGGCGCGACACCAAAGACCAAACCTGCAACAGTCGAATGCAAGTCCTCTCCCATTTTAAATGCTTCAATTAAATTCGCATCTTTCGAGAGATGAGCCATGATTCGCATTTCAATTTGACTGTAGTCAGCAGTAAGTAGCGTTGTATAGGGAGCTTTCGAAACGAAACAGTCGCGAATTTTGCGACCCTCTTCGGTTCGCACCGGAATGTTCTGCAAATTTGGGTTTGTTGAAGAAAGTCTTCCCGTGGCAGTTACCGTCTGCTGGAAAATTGTATGAATCCGCCCATCGCTAGCAGTTGCATCAATTAATCCATCGACCGTTGTAAGCAACTTACTGGTTTCTCGGATTCGCAATAAGTGCTTAAGAATTGGGTGTTTAGTCTTTGCAAATAACCAGTCCAGGCTCTCGGCATCGGTTGTGAAGCCAGTCTTTATCTTCTTAGTCTTCGGAAGATCCAATTGATCAAACAAGATTGCCTGTAATTGCTTAGGAGAGCCAACATTAAATTCTTTGCCTGCTTCTTTATGGGCGCCACTGGTTTCTCGTTCAACTTCCCCTTTAAAGAATGCCGAAAGTCCTCGCAGCTTATCTAAATCGACTCCGATTCCGGTGCTCTCCATATCGGCCAACTCAACCAATACCGGAATTTCCATCTCATTCATCAGGGCTGACATTTCTCGTTCTAAAATCTCTTTTTTCAGAACCGGAACTAATTTCATTATCGAAATCGCGCCTAGGCCATCAAACTGTGAGAACAAGGACTCTTCCTGCTCCGCATTAACTACTCCAAGAAATCTTTCAGTTAAATCATCGAGGGCTAGATTGCGGCCACCTGAGTTAATTAGATATGCGGCTAATTCAGTATCGAAAGCTAACCCTGAAACTGGAAAGTTGCGAGCAATTTCCTTTGCACTGTGCAGGTATTTTGGAAGATTTGCATCGCCCCACCAATCTCCTAACTTAGAACCTCGAACAATAAACAATTTGGCTTCATCAAGGGCAACGGAATATTCGAGAATTTTTCCTTCGGGTGCGCTGAACGCAACTGCCACTGGGTCGGTGCGCCCAACAAGTAATTTGGAAAGTTCTTCAGAAGAGAGCTCTTTTGAAACTATCTTCGCACCTACTGGTGTCGCCTTCGTTACAGCTGTTTCGACCTCGCTAGAACCCAGAGACTTAATCCGCTCTTTAAGTGCCTTTATTTCTAACTTATCCAGGAGCAAATTCAATTCTGACACCAGCGCTCCCTTCCATAGCAATTGTGAGATGGGCGTTTCAATATCCATGTCACTTCGCAATCGAGTTAGTTCCGAGTTCAATTCAACGCTAGTGATATTCGCTCGCAGCGAATCGCCAACTTTCCCTCCGACCGAATCAATGTTCTCAATCAATTTTTCTAAGCTGCCATATTCGGCAATCCACTTCGCCGCAGTCTTCTCGCCAATACCAGGAATCGATGGCAAGTTATCACTTGGATCCCCCCGCAAAGCAGCAAAATCTGGATACTGCGCAGGAGTTAATCCATATTTTTCAATGACCGCATCTGGTGTCATTCGAGCGAGATCTGTGACTCCGCGCTTTGGATACAAGACGGTTGTCTTTGAATTTATAAGTTGAAAAGAGTCGCGATCACCAGTGCAAATCAAAACTTCAAATCCATCGGATTCGGCACGCTTAGCAAGCGTTGCAATAATGTCATCAGCTTCGAAACCCTCAACCGCAAAGTGTCGAATACCAAATCCATGAACCAAATCAAAGAGATAACTTGTTTGAGATCTAAACTCATCAGGGGTTGCCGAGCGATTTGCCTTGTAATCTGGAAAACGTTCTGAGCGAAATGTTTTTCTCGAAACATCGAAAGCCGTCGCAATGTGTGTGGGCTTCTCTGCGGTTATCAGGTTAATGAGCATCGAGGCGAATCCATAGATTGCATTAGTGTGCTGTCCACTTGAGGATACGAAATTTTCGGCCGGTAGCGCGTAAAACGCACGATAGGCCAGAGAATGGCCATCGATTAGTAAAAGTTTTTTGGTTGCGCTCATTTCCGGTGAGTCTATTGGTTAGACTTACCAACATGGATGATTTCCTTGAGATTCTGCGGAAGCGTGGCAGTGGCGCCCTTGGCGAAAAAATGGGAATTGAAATTCTCGAAGCATCACCACAGCGACTCGTAGCAAAGATGCCAGTTGAAGGCAATACCCAACCCATGGGCTTATTGCACGGAGGAGCAAGTGTTGTTCTTGCTGAAAGCCTTGGCTCGATCGGAACCGCTCTGCATGCAGGAGTAAATCGAAAAATTGTTGGTGTTGATATAAATGCGACGCATCATAAATCTGCGACTTCAGGATTCGTCATCGGAACCGCAACCGCGATATCACTGGGCAAAACTTTATGTTGCTATGAAGTGGTTATTACGAATGAGGCAGGCGAAAGAACCTGCACCTCAAGAATTACCTGCCTGATTCTTGCCGAAAGATAGACCAACTCGCTAAAGTTGTCAGATACCAGGTCGGTTTCAGCCAGTCTGAATGACCAACTCCAGGATTGGAATCTACTTTGAATTTGGCCTTAGTCAGAGCGAGAACGAACTCGCAACCTGTTCATAGTTCCAAGAGTTGTAGCAGGCGATTAAATTTTCGTAAGTCCAGTTCTTTTCTAATTTTTCTGCTGCTTTCGGTTTCTTCGATTCTTTTCTCGGGTTCAAGTGCAAACGCCACAGAAACCGAAGCCGCTCCAACAAAACTTTATGGAACAGTTTCTGACAAAGATGGCCTGCCACTTTCCAATATTGAGATTACCGCTACCGGACCAGAGGGATTCTCAAAAACTGTAGAAACAGATGCGCAAGGTAATTGGGAAGTTAGCGTCCTCACAAAGGGAACTTTTAGCTTGACCATTAATCAGGAGGAACTTCCAGAGGGCCAATCGCTAACAGACCCGACTAAGGGAACAGTTAAAGCCAACGTATTTTCGTTGGGCATCGAGCTCAAACTTCTCTTTCCTATTGGTCCGGGTGTAGCGAAGGCCAGTTTGCTCGAACGATCAGCACAACTTGCGGTCGATGGTTTGATTTTGGGTCTTGTAATTGGGTTGGCCGCGCTCGGACTAAACCTAATCTTTGGCACAACTGGTTTAACAAACTTCGCTCATGGTGAAATTCTTACACTTGGTGGACTGCTCACCTATTACTTAAGTGCAATCGTAAAACTCCCGGTTATCGTCTCCGTTCCGATTGCGGTTCTGCTTGGCGCCTTTATCTCTGGTTTCCTACAGGACAGATATCTCTGGAAACCTCTTCGCAAGCGTGGCACTGGACTTATTGCAATGCTTGTCGTTTCAATTGGACTTGCAATCTTCCTGCGCTACTTCTTCCTCTTCTTGTTCGGTGGAGATACGAGACAGCTTCCACAATATGCCGGGCAGGCAGGTTTGCAGCTTGGGCTTGTAAGCATTACTCCAAAGTCAATTGTGACCACCATTTTCGGAATTATTTTTATTGTCCTTGCAACACTTTGGCTGTTGAAAACTCGGATGGGCAAAGCAAGTCGCGCGGTGTCAGATAACCCAGCTCTAGCTTCAGCTTCAGGAATTGATGTTCAGAAAGTGATTAGAGCCGTCTGGGTTTTGGGTGCAGCCCTAGCGACCTATGCTGGTGTGATTATCACTGTGAATCAAGGCGTAAGTTTCTTGATGGGACAGGATATGTTGCTATTAATCTTCGCGGCTGTCACCTTGGGTGGCCTCGGTACTGCAAATGGCGCCCTGGTTGGGTCTCTAATTATTGGTTTATTCGTTCAACTTTCAACTTTATTTATACCAACAGAACTTAAATATGTGGGCGCGCTCATCGTCTTGATCATTATTTTGATCGTGAGACCACAAGGAATTTTGGGCAAGAAAGAGAGGATTGGGTAAATGGACTTTCTCTTTGTTATACAGCAGACACTAAGTGCGACAATTGGTGTAAACACAATAATCTTCGCTCTCGCAGCCATCGGTCTAAATATGCACTTCGGATATACCGGTCTCCTAAACTTCGGACAAGCCGGCTTTTTGGCAATTGGTGCTTACAGTGTTGCTGTCCCTGTTGTCTCATTTGGCATCCCACTCTGGATTGCTTTTCTGATTGGAATCTTTAATTCAGTAATCTTTGCCCTTCTTTTGGGAATTCCTACCCTGAGGCTCCGAGCAGATTATCTTGCGATCGTAACTATTGCTGCCGCCGAGATTGTCCGACAGATTGCACGCTCTGCAACATTCAATGAGTGGCTAGGTGGATCCGATGGAATCACCGGCAAATTTGGAAAAGAGTTCTTCGATCTCAACCCATTTAAGTCGGGCTTAGATACTCCAATTTTGCGCTTCAATGCAAATGATCTATGGGTTGTAATAGTTGGTTGGAGTTTGGTAGCAGTTATTACCTTTGTGATGTGGGTTATGGTCAACTCGCCTTGGGGACGCTTAATGCGCGCTATTCGTGAAGATGAGGATGCGGTTCGTTCTCTCGGAAAGAATGTTTATTTATACAAAATGCAATCTCTAATTATTGGTGGTGTTATTGGTTCTATCGGTGGCTTTGTCTACGCCTTGTCTCGCCAATCTGTTCAGCCAGACAATTACGGAACCGCCTTAACGTTTTTCGCCTACACCGTTTTAATTCTTGGTGGTGCTGCGAGAGTCTTTTCACCGATCGTTGGAGCAATGATTTTCTGGTTCTTGATTGTCTTTATCGAGCAGATTCTGCGTCAAGGCGTAACAAATGATCTGATTCCAGATTGGCTAATCGGGGTAAATCAAGTTGGCCAAATTAGATTCATGCTGATGGGCCTTGGGCTAATGGCGCTCATGATCTTTAGACCACAAGGAATCTTTGGAGATAAGAAGGAGTTGGCACTCGATGCAAAAGCCTAAGAGCGCAGATGCAAGTTTTGCATTGACAACTTCACCTACACCTGGCTCTGCAAAGTCAGACCCGATTCTTATTGCGGATAAGATTGTTAGACAATTTGGTGGTCTTACTGCTGTAAATGTTGATCACCTGGAAATTCAAAGAGGTTCTATCACCGCACTTATCGGACCTAATGGTGCAGGAAAGACAACATTCTTTAATCTATTAACAGGATATGACAGCCCGAACTCTGGTAAGTGGAGCTTCAACGGAAAAGACCTAAATGGAATTCCACCGCATAAAGTTGCCCGGCTGGGAATGGTAAGAACATTCCAATTAACAAAGGCTCTATATCGATTGACTGTGATTGAAAATATGGCGCTTGGAGCCCGCGGCCAAAAGGGTGAGTCTGTTCTGCGCTCAGTCTTTCCATGGATCTGGCGCGCTCAAGAGGCCGAGATTCGCACTCGGGCTACCGCGATTTTGACTAATTTCAAACTCATAGAGAAGCAAGATGATTTTGCCGCCGCGCTGTCGGGCGGCCAACGAAAACTTCTTGAGATGGCGCGCGCCCTTATGGTTGAACCCGAGATGATCATGCTTGATGAGCCAATGGCTGGAGTCAATCCCGCGCTTAAACAATCTCTTCTCGAACACATCAAAGAATTGCGGACCGAAGGTAAAACAGTCTTATTCGTTGAACACGACATGGATATGGTGCGTGAGATTAGTGACTGGGTAATTGTTATGGCACAAGGCGAAGTCATTGCCGAGGGCACACCTGCATCTGTAATGGGCAATAAAGATGTTATTGCCGCTTATCTTGGTGCACATCATGACGAAGATTTGTCCACTAGTGCGGAAGGTGCGCAAGCATGACTACCTCAAATGCATCGGCTTCGCCGTTAGTTGACGCGAAGAACTTGGTTGCAGGTTATCTTCCAGGAATCAATATTCTTAATGGCTGCAATCTCTACGCCAATAAGGGTGAACTAGTTGGAATTATCGGTCCCAATGGCGCCGGTAAATCAACTCTCCTAAAGGCTCTCTTTGGATTAGTGAAGGTTAGAGAAGGCCAAGTCACCTTAAATGGTGAGACCATTACAAATATGCGAGCCGATGAACTCGTAAGTCGAGGAATCGGATTCGTGCCTCAGAGCAACAATGTTTTTCCTTCACTAACAATTGAAGAGAATCTACAGATGGGTGCGTTTCAAGCACCCGCTCTATTCAATGAGCGCTTTGATTTTGTTGTAAATCTCTTTCCAACTCTTGGCACTCGCCGCAAACAACGCGCCGGTTCGCTATCTGGTGGTGAACGCCAGATGGTTGCCATGGGACGTGCTCTGATGATGAACCCATCCGTGCTCTTACTCGACGAGCCAAGCGCTGGGCTCTCTCCTGCGCTGCAAGATGAAGTTTTCGTCCGAGTTAGAGAGATTAATAAGATCGGTGTAACCGTAATCATGGTTGAGCAGAATGCAAGGCGGTGCCTGCAGATTGTTGATCGTGGTTATGTTTTAGATCAAGGCACAAATGCTTATGAAGGAACTGGTAAATCACTTTCTACAGATCCTAAGGTCGTTGAACTCTATTTAGGCACCCTTGCTAAATAGCACTCTTTAATAACAATTAATGCTCGTCTAAATGGAAGAGAGGCCCGCCGATTTAATCGGCAGGCCTCTCCATTTCTACCTTTTTACTATTTGTGGCTAACCATTATTTATTCGGCCGCTGGCACATCACCAGAGATGAACTCTGCTGGAAGTGCTTCGTACTTATCGTTAGCTGTGTATTGGTAGATACCCATAGTTGCATATGAAGGATCTCCGTTGTCAGCGAACTCAACTGGACCAGAAACACCGTCGTAGTCGATATCTTCGCCATCAGCGATTAACTTCTTGCAAGCCGCAAAGGTTGTGCACTTTGTGCCACCCTTTGAAACAGATACTAGGTTGTCACGGATTGTCTGACCATCCGTTGCACCACCTTGCTCTGCTGCAAGTGCAATCAGAATAACTGCATCATATGACTCAGGAGCATATGAGAAGTCTGTAAGGTCTGGATCGACTCCAAGTAGTCGCTTTTGAAGTGTGTCATCTGCGAATACACCAGGAAGGGTAGCTTTTACGCCCTTCATGATTCCTGCAGGTAGATCCTTGTAAGCACCACTTGAAAGGTTTCCATCAACAAGATAGGTCTTGACCTTATCTGGGCCAATTCCTTGCTTGATTAGTTCAGTCAAGATCTTCGCAGTCTCATCAAAACCGATGATTGCGATTGCATCTGGCTTTGCAGCCTTTGCCTTTGCAACATCTGCTGAGAACTCAGCCGCTGTTGGGTTATAAACAATTGTTGAAGAGGTTCCAGTAAAGGCGGCAGCTGCGTACTTAGCTAGACCGTTACCGTATGCATCATCAAGGTTTAGGAATACAGCGTTCTTAGCGCCTTCCTTAGCCATTAACTGACCGAGAACTGCTCCCTGGAAAGTATCTGATGGTGCTGTACGGAAGTAGTAACCATCATCAGCATAGTTTGTGAAGTCAGGTGATGTGTTCGCTGGTGAGAAGTGAACAATCTTTTCGCCGGCAATCTTGTCGATTACTGTGAAAGAAACTCCTGAAGATGCTGCACCAACGATTGCACTAACGCCAGCTGATATATGTGAATCAGTTGTTTGTTGTGCAATGTCAGAACTTGTGTCTCCTGAATCGCCACGAATGTGCTCAATGTTCTCGCCTAATACGCCACCGGCTGCATTGATTTCTTCAACTGCTAAATCAACGCCAGCAAACTCTGGGGGCCCTAGGAATGCAAGACTTCCTGTCTCAGGAAGTAGTGAACCTATTTTTAATGGACCAGAGGCGTTGTTCCCGCTACCGCAGCTCACTAGAACTAAGCTTGCAACAGCTGCAACAGCAACCAAGGTCGCTTTTTTGAATTTCTGCATTTTCTCCCTTTCAGTATGTGCCTGCCTGAACTTGTATAGCTAGAGTTCAAGGAGGATTCCCGAAGCATAACTCGATTTAAATTTTGGGTAAATAGATTCGGTGCGTTTCAAGGGAGTAAAAACCCTGATTTATTTCAGAAATCAAACTTTTCGGCCTTTTCAGGGTCGGTTACTGCCAAAGCAACCTCCTTCATCGAGAGCCTGCGGTCCATCGCAGACCTCTGGATCCAGCTAAAGGCTTCTGGTTCACTCAAATCCATCGCCTTCATCAAGATGCCTTTGGCGCGGTCAATTATCTTTCTGGTCTCCAACCTTTCATATAAATCTGCAACTTCTTCTCTTAAAGTCCGCATTTGAAGGTGCCTGCTCATAGCAATTTCGATTGCAGGCGTTAAGTCGCTAATACTAAATGGCTTTACTACATATGCCATTACGCCAGCATCCCTAGCGCGCTCCACTAACTCCTTCTGACTAAATGCGGTGAGCATCAGTACTGGTGAAATTTCAATTATTTCTTGGGCCGCTGAGATTCCATCGAGCTCTGGCATTTTTACATCAAGGATTGCAAGATCTGGCTTTAACTCTTTTGCAAGAGTCACTGCCTCAACTCCGTTAGTTGCCTGGCCTACAACTTCGTAACCAGCCTCGGTAAGCATTTCAACTAGGTCAAGACGAATTAGGGCTTCATCTTCGGCAACCAAAATTCTGGCTGGTCTATTTTCGGCCGTATCCTTTAAATTCTTTGACATGTGCCTCGAGTCGGATTTGAACCGACACTGTGCGGATTTTGAGTCCGCCCTCTCTACCGTTGGAGTACCGAGGCAATTATTTACTGAATTTTACTTAATTTACCTCCCCTACTTTAACTACTTACGATATGCCGGAGCAATTCCTTCAACTGCATCGCCAACCCGGTGAACTCGCATAGCGTTGGTCGAACCCGGAATTCCGGGTGGTGAACCTGCAACGATAATTACGCTCTCGCCCTTAGACACGCGATTGGAATCAATAAGAATCCGGTCAACCTGGGCAACCATTTCATCAGTATGAGAAACCATCTGGGTAATCTTTGGTTCGATTCCCCAAGAGAGCGCCAACTGATTAAAGACTTCAATGGTTGGGGTTAACGCCATAATATTTATTGGAGAGCGAAGTCTCGACATCCGGCGTGCGGAATCACCGCTCTGAGTGAAGGCGACTAGATACTTTGCCCCGATGATTGCTCCAACCTCTGTTGCCGCCTTAGTGATTGCGCCACCTTTGGTTTTTGGATCATGCCGCAGCGCAGGAATTCGGTCCAACATAACTTCTTCAGTTCGTTCAATGATTCGGGCCATGGTTGTAACAGCTTCAATCGCGAATTCACCAATGCTAGTTTCGCCGGAGAGCATCAGAGCATCTGCCCCATCTAGAACCGCATTAGCGCAATCTGTTGCCTCAGCCCTAGTCGGCCTGGAATTTGTAATCATCGAATCAAGCATCTGTGTTGCCACGATTACCGGCTTGGCTGCCTCACGGGCGAGCATTACACATTGCTTCTGAACTAGTGGGACTTCTTCGATTGGCATTTCAACACCGAGGTCTCCTCTTGCGACCATGATGCCGTCGAAGGCAGCAATAATTTCTTCTAAGTTATCAACAGCCTGCGGTTTCTCAATCTTTGCAATAACTGGGCGATGAATTCCCTCTTGATCCATAATCAAATGGACATCTTTAATATCTTTTGCGCTACGAACAAATGAGAGCGCAATGAAATCAGCACCCGCGCGCAGTCCCCAGCGTAGATCTTCCTTATCTTTCTCTGACAGTGCCGGAACCGAAACCGCTACTCCCGGAAGATTGATTCCTTTGTTATTGCTCACGGCGCCCGGTTCGATGCACTTTGTGATTACATCATTACCCTTAACTTCAAGAACTTCTACCGTAACTTTTCCATCGTCGATAAGAATTCGATCACCTGGCTTGCAATCGCCCGGAAGTCCTTTATAAGTTGTGCCAACCCGCTCCTTAGTCCCAGGAACTTCATCAGTAGTAATTGTAAAAATATCGCCGCGGGCCAGATCGTGTGGGCCATCTTCAAATCTTGCCAAACGAATCTTCGGACCTTGTAGATCGACAAGTATCGCAACCGCTACACCAGCTTTAAGTGCCGCTGCCCGAACCGAATCAAGCCGGGTTTGATGTTCTGGATAGCCACCGTGTGACAAATTAAGGCGCGCCATATTCATGCCAGCAGCAATTAACTCGTCAATTTTTCCTGGTGCTTCAACAGCTGGTCCCATCGTGCAAACAATCTTTGCTCTACGCATTTTTTCGAGACCGCTTCCTAATTATTTACTTCATTATTTCGAGAGATCTACTAGACCATCATTGGTCGAGCAGTTGGTTCGATTGGTGCAGGTAATTGGGTTTCGCCAACTAAGAATTCATCGACTGCTGCAGCGGCGCTACGACCTTCAGCAATTGCCCAAACAATCAGAGATTGTCCACGGCCAGCATCACCAGCAACATAAACACCTTCGACTGCAGTTGAATAACTGTCATCACGAATGATATTTCCACGATCGTCAAAGGTGACTTCAAGTTGCTTCAAAAGTTCGGACTTCTCTGGACCAACGAATCCCAGTGCGAGAAAGACTAAATCTGCCGGTAATTCTCTTTCAGAGCCTTCGACCTTGGTGAACTTGCCATCGATAAGTTCGGTTTCAACTAATTTGATGGCACGTAGATTGCCCTTCCCATCGCCAAGAAACTCTTCAGTTGAAACTGCGAACATCCGCTCGCCCGCTTCTTCGTGTGCACTGCTCACTCGATAAATCATCGGATAAGTTGGCCATGGTTGAGAAGAAGGTCGCTCTTCAGTCGGTCTAGGCATAATTTCGAGTTGAGTAACGCTAGCTGCGCCTTGGCGAATAGCAGTTCCCAAGCAGTCCGCTCCGGTATCTCCGCCACCAAGAATTACAACGTGCTTTCCCTTGGCATTTATCTGTGGCTCGCCACTTAATTCATTTAGTCCTTGCGCATTACCCCAAGGTAAATACTCCATCGCTTGATGAACGCCTTGTAATTCGCGGCCAGGCACTTGTAGGTCGCGCCAGTTTGTTGCTCCGACAGCAAGAACAATTGCATCGTATTTGGATTTAAGTTCGCTGCCAGTTATATCTACACCAACATTTATTCCACTTCTAAATCTTGTGCCTTCGGCTTCCATCTGTGAAATTCGTCGATCAAGAATTGATTTCTCCATTTTGAACTCTGGAATTCCGTATCGAAGCAGACCGCCTGGTTTTGCGCCCCTTTCATATACCGCCACAGTATGTCCGGCACGCGTTAATTGTTGCGCAGCCGCCAAACCTGCTGGGCCCGAACCAATAACCGCAACAGTTTTACCAGTGAGACGTTCCGATGGAAGTGGGACAACTGAACCATTTGCGAATGCTTCTTCAATGGTGCGAAGTTCAACCTGCTTGATTGTTACTGCATCAGCATTGATTCCAACAACACATGCAGTTTCACAAGGGGCAGGGCAGAGCCGGCCAGTAAATTCTGGAAAGTTGTTGGTTGCATGCAGGCGATCAATAGCTTCACGCATTTCGCCACGCCAGATTAAGTCGTTCCACTCTGGAATCAAGTTTCCAAGTGGACAACCTTGATGGCAGAACGGAATTCCGCAATCCATGCAACGTCCGGCTTGCTTCTTGAGAACAGATAAATCTTGTGGTTCGTAAACTTCTTTCCAATCAAGAATTCGGACATCGACTGGTCTGCGCTTCGGTGTCTCTCTTGGAGTTGTTAGAAATCCCTTTGGATCAGCCATTGACCGCCTCCATAACAACCTTGTCGACTGGTAAACCTTCACGTTCTGCTCGATCCATTGCGGCAAGAACTCGGGCATAATCTCGCGGCATAATCATGGAGATTCGCTTCTTGCTCTCATCCCAATTTTTCAACAATTGTGCGGCAACAGCTGAGCCAGTTTCTGCTTCGAAGTTAGAGAGTAAATCTCTTACATAAATTTCTTGATCTGCAGGCAGCGCCAATACATCTACTAATTCTGTATTAACTAGCGCAGCATCAAGATCTAATACGAATGCTCTTCCACCAGACATGCCAGCTGCAAAGTTACGACCAGTTCGACCAAGAACCAAGGCAATTCCACCAGTCATGTATTCGCAGCCGTGATCCCCAATTCCTTCAACGACTGCAACTGCGCCAGAATTTCTCACACAAAAACGCTCTCCCACTCGGCCTCGAATAAATATTTGACCAGAAGTAGCGCCATAGCCAATTACATTTCCAGCGATAACATTTAATTCCGAAGCAAAAGTTGCTTTCTCATCTGGTCGGACAATTACTCGACCACCTGATAGGCCCTTTCCAACATAGTCATTCGCATCGCCATAAAGTCGCAGAGTTAGACCCTTAGGTATGAATGCTCCGAAGGAGTTTCCAGCGGTTCCGTGGAATGAGATATTCACGGTGTTATCTGGAAGGCCAGCGCCACCAAACTTGCGAGTTATTTCAGAGCCCAACATTGTGCCAACCGTGCGGTTCACATTCTTAATCGGCATTTCAATATTTACGGATTCACCAGACTTGAGTGCTGGAGCTGCGAGTTCGATTAATTTATTATCAAGTGCTTTGGCTAAGCCGTGATCTTGGGTGGTTGAATTTCTGCGAGGTGCGTCAGTATCGAATACCGGTGCCTGCAACAGCGGCGCCAAGTCGAGACCACTTGCCTTCCAATGTTTAATTGCTTTCTTGGTATCCAAGTATTCAACTTGTCCGATAGCTTCTTGCAGTGTTCTAAAGCCTAACTCTGCCAATATTTCACGAACTTCGTCTGCAATATATTCGAAGAAGGTTTCAACGAACTCCGGCTTACCATTGAACTTTGCGCGTAATTCTGGGTTCTGAGTTGCGACTCCTACTGGGCAGGTATCAAGATGACAAACACGCATCATCACGCATCCAGATACAACAAGTGGCGCGGTAGCAAAACCAAATTCTTCGCCGCCCAACAGCGCTGCAATAACAATGTCACGTCCAGTTTTCATCTGGCCATCTACCTGAACAACAATGCGGTCGCGCAATCCATTTAGCATTAGGGTCTGTTGAGTTTCGGCAAGACCTAACTCCCAAGGTGCGCCCGCATGCTTTAGTGATGTAAGTGGAGATGCTCCGGTTCCACCATCATGTCCAGAGATCAGAACCACATCGGCATGAGCTTTGCTTACGCCGGCCGCAACCGTTCCTACTCCGACTTCAGCAACCAACTTCACATGAACGCGGGCATTCTTATTCGCATTCTTTAGATCGTGGATAAGTTGGGCCAGATCCTCAATTGAATAAATATCGTGATGGGGTGGTGGCGAAATTAAACCAACACCGGGGGTTGAGTAACGAACCTTTGCAATCCATGGATAAACCTTGCCACCAGGAAGTTGTCCACCTTCGCCGGGCTTTGCTCCTTGCGCCATCTTTATCTGGATGTCATCGGCATTAACTAGATATTCACTAGTAACTCCAAATCGCCCTGAAGCGACTTGTTTAATCGAAGATCTACGAGAATCGCCATTCGCTTCAAGCTTGTAGCGTTCTGGATCTTCCCCGCCCTCGCCAGTATTTGATTTACCACCAAGACGATTCATGGCTATCGCAAGAGTCTCGTGCGCTTCTGCTGATATCGAACCATATGACATGGCTCCGGTAGAAAAGCGCTTGATGATGTCTGAGCGAGATTCAACTTCTTCTATTGGAATAGCTGGACGAACTCCAGTTTTGAATTCAAAGAGACCACGAAGTGTCATTAATCGTTTTGATTGATCATCTACTCGACTGGTGTAGCGCTTAAAAATGTCATATCGCTTATTACGGGTTGCATGTTGTAACGCAAATACAGTTTCTGGGTCGAACAAATGTGGTTCGCCCTCACGTCGCCACTGATATTCGCCACCAATAGGCAGGCGTTTTGTTCCAGGAATTTCGCCCCCTGGTGGATATGCGATGTGATGGCGGGCGATAGTTTCTTGAGCAATCATGTCGATTGATACGCCGCCAAGTTTTGAAGTCACGCCAACGAAATATTCATCAACTACTTCACGAGATAAACCAATGGCTTCAAATACTTGGGCACCGGTATATGAAGCTATTGTCGAAATGCCCATCTTTGACATAACTTTTAGAACACCTTTGCCAAGGGACTTAATTAAATTCGCAACAGCTTTCTCTGGAGTTATTCCAGTAATCACACCTTGACGAACTAAATCTTCGGCTGACTCCATTGCAAGATAAGGATTAATCGCTGCTGCACCGAAGCCGACAAGAAGAGCAACATGGTGAACCTCACGCACTTCTCCAGATTCAACAACTAGTCCAACCTTGGTGCGGGTTTTCTCGCGGATTAAATGATGATGAACCGCGGCAGTTAATAAAAGTGATGGGATTGGTGCATCTTCGGCATCGCCATCACGATCTGACAGCACAATTATGTGCGCACCATCTTTGATTGCTTGGGAAACTTCTTGACGAATCTCGGTGATTCGATTGGCTAGCGCCTCGCCCCCACCTTGCACTGGAAAAAGGCCGCGAACAACATGCGCTGCAAAGCCTGGATGGTTTCCATCAGCATTAACGTGAATCAACTTTGCGAGTTCGTCATTATCAATCACTGGGAAATCGAGAGCGATTTGACGACATGAAGCTGGTCCTGGATCAAGAAGATTAAACTCTGGACCCACGGTGCTCGATAAACTAGTGACTAATTCTTCTCGAATTGCATCCAGTGGCGGGTTGGTAACCTGTGCAAATAGCTGTGAGAAATAATCGTAAAGAAGTCTTGGCTTTGCAGATAATGCAGCAATCGGCGAATCTGTTCCCATTGATCCAAGCGCCTCGCCACCAGATTTAGCCATTGGTGTCAAAATAATTCTGATCTCTTCTTCGGTATATCCGAATGCACGTTGGCGTCTCAGAACAGAAGAGTGCGGATAGACAATATGTTCGCGAGAAGGTAAATCTTCAAGGCGCACAAGTCCGGCATGCAACCACTCGCCATAAGGAGCAGCGTTTGCAAGCGAATCTTTAATCTCGTCATCTTCGATGATTCGGCCAGCCTCGGTATCAACCAAGAACATACGTCCTGGCTTCAATCTGCCCTTGCTCTCAATTTCTCCTGGTTCAAAATCCAGAACACCAAATTCACTAGCAAGAACAACTAAGCCAGATTTAGTTATCCAGTAACGCGATGGACGTAATCCATTGCGATCTAGAACTGCGCCGATTTGTCTACCATCTGTGAATGTGATGCAAGCAGGTCCATCCCAAGGTTCCATAATGCTTGAGTGGAAGGCATAGAAATCTTTTCGGGACTGCGGCATAGTTGCATGGTTCTCCCAAGCTTCAGGAATCATCATCAAAACTGAATGCGGAAGTGAACGACCGCCCAGATAAAGGAGTTCTAGAACTTCATCAAAAGAACCAGAGTCGCTACTTGAGTCATCGACAATTGGAAATAATCTATTCAAATCTCCCGGAATTATTTCACTAGCCAATAGAGACTCACGTGCTCGCATCCAGTTGCGGTTTCCACGGACTGTATTTATCTCACCGTTATGTGCGATGAATCGATATGGATGTGCAAGCGGCCAGGAAGGGAAGGTATTTGTTGAGAATCTGGAATGAACCAGAGCAAGTGTTGAAACAACGCGATCATCAGATAAATCTGGGAAGAATTCCTCAAGTTGCCCAGTTGTAAGCATTCCCTTATACACAATGGTTCTTACCGAGAGTGAAGGAACATAAAGTGGGAAGCGGTGCTCAATTCGCTTTCTAAAGCAGAAAGCTAATCGCTCTAAATCTAAATCAACTTCACTATTGATGCCTGCGACAAAAATCTGCTCAAATTTAGGCATTACAGATAGCGCGGTTTTACCAATTGATTTTGCATCGATTGGGAGATCCCGCCACCCAAGAACGCGAAGACCCTCTTCATGCGCAATCGCTTCGATAGCCGCACGATCCGAGAATGACTTATCGATAAAAATTATGCCGGTCGCATACTTGCCAGCCTCGGGCAATTTGAAGTCAATAACTTCGCGATAGAACGCATCTGGAATACAAATCAAAATTCCGGCGCCATCGCCGCTATCTGGTTCGGCTCCGGTTGCACCACGGTGCTCCATGTTTCGAAGTGCGGTTAAACCTTGAGAGACAATTTCGTGGGAAGCTCTTTTAGTTAACGTTGCGACCATAGCAACACCACAAGAGTCGCGCTCTTGAGTTGGGTCATATAAACCCTGTGCCGATGGCACCGTTGAAAATAAAGTCACGAAAACTCCCAAAAATTATGAGGTGATTCGGGACGACAATGGCCCAAAGGATTGAACAACTAAATATTACAGGTGAAGGATAGCAATCGCTCCCCGATTTATATACCTGTCAGATGGACCAGTGAGCCAATTCCCGCTGTAATTGCCATACCCAGAGAGCCACCGATCAAGATGCGAATCGTAGTTTTGAGGTAAGAAGACCCTGCTATTCGAGCGCTTAATACCCCAGTTCCGATAAGTCCTGCGAAGGTGAAGACAATAATGCTGGCCACCTTTGTGCCGACGGTTGGTGCGAGTGCGCCAGCGAATGGAATAAGTCCACCGGCTGTGAAACTTAGGGCAGAAGCTATTGATGCCTGAACTGGGCGCGCTTTAGTATGCGGAAACTGTCCAAGTTCATCGCGAAGGTGGGCCCCTAGTGCATCTTTCTCGGTCATAGTTTTTGCAACTGCAACAGCTAACTCTCTGTCCAGGCCACGGTTCATATAAATTTCAGTTAACTCTTCTAATTCACCATCTGGATCTACTGCTAGATGTTCTATCTCCAACAATCGATCTGACTCTTCGATATCGTTCTGAGATCTTACGGAGATGTATTCACCAACTGCCATCGACATTGCGCCCGCTGCAATTCCGGCGACGCCGGCTGTTACCAAAAAACTATCTGCTCTGGCAGCAGAAACACCTATCATCAAACTTGCAGTTGAAACCAGACCATCATTTGCGCCAAGAACTGCAGCTCGCAACCACCCAGCACGATGAGTTTTATGATGAGCATTCCTGCGATAAACATCTTCTAAAGCCATGGGCTAACCTTATCTCTTGCCTCTAGGACTTTAGGGTATTTCCTGAAATTCTCCTTAGGAAAAGGGTCAGTGCTCCGAAAAACAGTAGTCCAGATACCCAAATATTTAGTCGGATTCCAAAAATTAAATTGGCCTCATCGATTCGAATCGCTTCTATAAAGAAGCGCCCAAGTGAATATGCCAGAACATAGAAAATGAATACCGTCCCAGCTTTTACAAAGTTTTTGAAAAACTTTAACTTCATAATTATTGCCGCAACAAAGAAGCACCAAATTGCTTCATATAGGAAAGTCGGGTGAAAGGTCGCAAAATTTTCAAATCCAGATGGTCTACTTTCGCGCGGAATTTCTAGTGCCCAGAAGAGTGTTGTGGGTTTACCGAATAACTCGGCATTAAACCAATTACCAAATCTGCCAATCCCCTGCGCAATCAACAACCCTGGCGCGATTGCATCAGCCATCTGATAAAAAGAGAGTGAATTTCTCTTTACCTTGAAGAAGATAAATGCCGCAAGAGCGCCGATTGAGATTGCGCCCCAGATTCCCAGACCACCTCGCCAAATCTGTAGCGCTTGGATTGGAGAACCATTCTCGCCAAAGTATTTCTGTGGAGAGGTAAGAACATGGTAAATCCGACCCCCGATAATTCCGGCAGGCACAACTACTAGAGCTAGATCAGTTATGTCATCTGGATTACCACCGAGTGCTTTATACCTTCTCTTCGTTACCCAAACAGCTACAAAAATCCCGAGCAAGATCGCCAGCGCATAGAAGTGAAAAGTAAAAAATCCCAACTCCAAAGTTGACGAACTCGGAGTTGGGATGAATTTCCTCATTTAGGGTCTGCTAATAACAATCCCTAGTAGTTACTTAATTCCGGCAACAGCAAGTGCAGCCTGAAATTTTGCTGGATTGTTGTAATCATTATCAGGAGTCTCTCGACTTAACTCTTTACCATTTACAGAAACGGTTGGTGTCGAGTTAACATTCTTAACAGCTGCATAAGAGGCGGATGCCTTGGTCCAGTCGTCATACTTTCCATTGCTCACGCAATCTTGATACTTGGCTGAACTTAAACCAGCTTGAATACCCAGCATAATCATAAATTCCTTGGAATATCTTCCAGTATTTTCTGCACCTTGATTCTGATAAATCAGCTCATGCATTTCGAGGAACTTGCCCTCATCCATCGCACAGGCCGCAGCATTTGCGGCGATGACTGACTCATTAACGCCATTGCTTGACCGCTCACCAATGAATGTCAATGGATGGTAAACAACTTTTGCCTTCTTCTCCAGAATTATCTTTTTGATGTATTCATTATTCACCGCTGTAAAGCTGCGACAAGCGGGGCATTGGAAGTCTTCCCAAATATCTATTTGGTTAGTCAGCTCAGGGTTGAAAACTAATCCGGATCCGTCGGCCTGAGAGATTGAGGCTGGCGCAGAAACATTTGTTGCTGGCTTCTTATCGAAATAAATAAAGATTCCAGTCACTGAAATCACGAAAACAATCATTCCAATTACGATTGCGCGTAATCCCTTATCGCCTGATTTGCTACTTGCCATTTCATCTCTCCTTGATGTTATTTGACTTATTTATCTTATTTAGCTTATTTGTCGAGACCTAATTTACCCTTTGGGAAGCGATATATGTAGACAGCGAATACTGCGAGAACAATATCTCGTGCAATCTCAACCGTGTAATTCCAAACTGGCAGCTCCTCGCTTTCGAGAAGTCCACCTTTGCCAAAACACCCGCAATCGAGGGATATTCCTCGTATCCAGGCCTGAGCGATTGCGATGATAAACATAATCATTAGGGCGCCACCGACGACTGCATTTAGACGAACCCAGATTCCAAGTATTAAGAAAATTCCAATCGCAACCTCAGCAAAAGGCAGAACAAACCCAAGGAGATTTGCTAAATCAACTGGAAGTATTTGATATGCCCGAACCGAAGTCGCAGATGCGTAGGGGTCGGAAACTTTTAGTGCACCAGCGACAAATAAAACACCACCAAGAATCAATCTGGAAACAAGAGTGAGCCAGGGCTGATATTTAGTTGATGTCAGATTAGAAGTTAGTTTATTCATACGGTTGGGTCGATTCCATCATTTAGCGCGCTCCATGCGCTCTCGGGCTTGCGGTCATACTTCTTGGAGATTCCTCTTTTTGAAATACGAAATATTAGATAGCCAAGCACTCCAGTTGAAATCAAAAGCAGGGTAACTTTAATCATGCGAGCTTTATTTCTGAGTGGAAACAAGTGCGCTCTCCGGTATGGCAAGCAGCGCCAGTTTGTTTTACAGATAAGAGCAAACAATCACTGTCGCAGTCAAACGAGAGCGAGACTAAATCTTGGTAATGGCCTGAAGTTTCGCCCTTAATCCAGAGCGCATTTCGACTTCGACTCCAATAAGTAGCGCGCTTAGTTTCTAAAGTTTTAGTTAAAGACTCTTCATTCATCCAGGCCATCATCAGAACGTCTTTTGACTCTGAATCTTGAGCAATAGCAGCTATTAATTCGCCCGCACGAAATCGCTCTGCAATGGCTGGTGGGATTTTCGACATATGCCTATTGTCCACTATTTCGGCTTACGCGCGAATTGGAAAACCGCGTTTTACCAAGTCATTTTTTATATCCGAGATCCGAAGTTCTCCGAAATGAAAGACGCTGGCGGCCAGAACCGCATCGGCGCCAGCAGTTAGTGCCTCGGCAAAATCAGAAATCTTTCCAGCACCACCACTTGCAATCACGGGAACGCTTGAAATCTTTCTCACGGCTGACAGCATCTCAATATCAAATCCAGATTTTGTGCCATCCGCATCCATCGAATTCAAAAGAATTTCTCCTACGCCTCTAAGAATTGCATCCTCTATCCAAGTTAACGCATCAAATCCGGCGCTCTGCCGTCCCCCATGAGTTGTTACTTCGAATCCAGATTTGGTTTGTGCACGTCTGGCATCAACCGAGAGGACAAGAACTTGATTTCCAAATCGGTCAGAGATCTCATTGATTAAATCTGGTCTAGCAATTGCTGCAGTGTTGATTGAAATCTTGTCAGCCCCAGCTCGAAGTAATTCGTTTACATTCTCGGCGCTGCGAATTCCACCACCAACTGTTAGGGGGATGAAAACCTGCTCTGCAGTTCTCCGGACAATCTCTAGCGTTGTCTCTCGCTCTTCCACACTTGCCGATATATCAAGAAAGGTTAATTCGTCAGCGCCCTCAAGGCCATATTTCTTTGCAAGCTCTACTGGGTCTCCTGCATCCTTTAAATCTTTAAAGTTCACACCTTTGACGACTCGTCCCCCAGCAACATCAAGGCACGGAATAATCCGCTTTGCTAGTGTCACTTCGTCGCCACTTCCAAAGCTTGGGCAAGTGTGAATGCTCCGGAATAAATTGCCTTACCGACTATCGCGCCCTCAATCCCAATATTTGTCATGCTTCGTAATTCGATCAGATCTGAAAGTTCTGCGATTCCACCACTTGCAACAATCGGAGTTTTAGTTACAGCACAAACTTCTCGAAGCAAATTAAAATTTGGACCAGCGAGAGTTCCATCTTTACTAACATCAGTAACTATGTAACGCGAACAACCCGCAGAATCCAACTTCGCAATCATCTCGAAGAGATCACCTCCGGCTTCGGTCCAACCTCGAGTAGCGAGGGTGTGGCCACGCACATCTAGTCCTACGGCAATTCTCTCGCCATAGTTTGCAATAACTTTTGCCGTCCAATCTGGATTTTCGATTGCTGCGGTTCCTAAATTAACTCGTTCGCACCCAGCCAATAGGGCGCGTTCAAGTGAGGCATCATCTCGAATACCACCCGAGAGCTCTACCTTTATATCAACACTTGAAATGACTTGTTGGATTAAATCAAAATTACTTCCAGTGCCAAATGCGGCATCTAGATCTACTAAATGGATCCAGCTTGCGCCCCCTGCAACAAATTCATTTGCAACTTCAACTGGAAGTCCATAAGTGCTAGTCGCTGCTAGTTCGCCTTGAACCAAGCGAACTGCCCGACCATCTTTGACGTCGATAGCTGGCAGAATTTCCAAGATTGGTAGAGTCATAGAGTTTTTACCCAATTCGCAATCAACTTCGCTCCAGCCGCCCCACTCTTTTCAGGGTGAAACTGCGTTACAACGACAAAATCCTTCTCAACTGCTGCCAAAAAATCTTCGCCATAATTTGTAATTGTATTTGTGGCATCTGGGATGGAATTCTTTGCAGCATAAGAATGGACAAAGTAAAAGGATTGATCTTCTACGCCTTTAAAGAGTTTGGAATTATGCGCAGGTGCAACGCTGTTCCAGCCCATGTGTGGCAGCACCGGAGCTTTCAATTCACTTACCTTTCCAGGTAAAACTCCGAGACCTTGGGTCTCTTTTTTCTCACTACTTGATTGGAAAAGTATCTGCATCCCAACACAGATTCCAAAAATTGGACGTGCCTTTGCTACTCGATCTGCAATTATCTCTACGCCACCGACCTGAGCCAGTTGCTCCATGCATGCCGCAAAGGCTCCGACTCCGGGAACAATTAGAGCCGAGGCTTCGCTACAAGTTTTTGCATCACGAGTCACTACTACATTTGCTGATGCGACTTCGAACGCTCGCTGTGCCGACCGCAAATTCCCAGAACCATAATCGAGAATTGCAATCAAAGAACGCCCTTCGTCGATGGAATCCCACTTACTCGATTGTCAATTGCGCATGCATCGCGAAGCGCTCTAGCAACTGCCTTGAATTGCGCTTCGAAAACGTGGTGAGCATTGCGCCCTTCCAAAACTCGCACGTGTAGAGCAATACGTGCTTCAGCGACAATTGATTCCCAAATATGTCGGCCCAGTGTTGTGTCGAAAGTTCCGATGAGTTCAACAATTTCAGGTTGGCGATGCACTAGATATGGTCTTCCAGATAGATCCACTGCAGCCTGAACTAAGACCTCATCTAGTGGGACCATGGCATCACCAAAGCGACGAATTCCTGATTTGTCTCCCAGTGCTTCACGTAGCGCTTGCCCAAAAGCAAGTGAGGTATCTTCAACGGTGTGGTGAGAATCGACATCAACATCGCCCTTAGTCTTTACGGTTAAATCAAAGCCTGCATGCTTTCCGAGTTGCGAGAGCATGTGGTCAAAAAATGGAACACCAGTATCAATATCTATCGCACCAGTTCCATCTAAATTGATTTTTACATCAACGCTAGATTCCTTCGTCTGGCGAGCTACGTGTGCTGTTCTCATCCTTCTCCTCTTTACCGTTTACCTTTGTTAATCAACTAATGTCTATGAACTAATTATGACCTAAGAGCGGCAATAGCCGTTAGAAATTCATCATTCTCGCTAGGCAATCCGATAGTTACTCTTAAATAACCACTGAGTCCGACATCTCTGACAAGAATTCCAGCCGCCACTAATGACTCCCAGGCAGTTTTGGAATCCCCTTTGAATCCACTGAAGAGTAAGAAGTTGGCACTGCTCGGCGATACTTCAAAACCTAATTTTGTAAGTTGGGCTGCTACTCGATCCCGTTCAGCGATTAGCGCATCAACTTCTGCAAGCAGCGCTTTTGAATTATCTAGCGCTACCAGGGCAAGTGCCTGGGTCGTAGAACTTAGGTGGTAAGGCAATCTGGTTACGAGCATCGCGTCAACAACCGCTTCATTACAAACTGCATATCCAACTCGGGCACCTGCAAATGCAAATGCTTTACTCATGGTTCTGACGACCACAACGTTTGGATATTGAGCAATCAAATTTACAGCCGACTTTTCCTGTGAAAATTCAGCATAAGCCTCATCAACAACTAATAAACCTTTGACTTCGCTGCAAGCAATCGCTAGTTCTTCGAGGTCTGCATAAGGAGTTGATGTTCCAGTTGGGTTATTTGGGGTCGTGATAAAAGTTATTCCTGGCTCTTTCTCTGAAATCATTTTGATTGATTTTTTAATATCTATATTGAACGAGGTTTCACGGTCACCAGAAATCCAATTTGTTCCCGTGGCTTTTGCAATCAGTGGATGCACGGAATACGAAGGCGTAAATCCAAGTGCTCCCCTACCGCCACATGCCAGCATCAGGGTCTGTAAAATTTCATTACTTCCATTAGCGGCCCAAATATTTCGGAAACCGAAAACAGCGCCTGCACTCTTACTTAGGTATTTGGCTAGCGCTTCGCGCAGAGCAACTGCGTCACGATCTGGATAGCGATTTAGGTTTGCTAACACCTTAGGAAGTGCTTCGAGCATCTCGGCTACAACCTTTTTTGGTAATTCATATGGATTTTCATTTGTATTCAGAGCTCGAACGCCAGAAATTTGTGGCGCTCCGTATGGTTTTAGATCTGCAAGTTCGCTGCGGATTGGAAGCCAACTTGGCCAGGCCTGGTTATTTTCCATCGCCATTACTTCTTACCTTCAAAGCGTGCACTCATAGCTTCACCATGTGCTGGTAAATCTTCCGAGTTAGCTAGTGTGATTACATTTGCTGCAATTTCAGTGAAAGCGCTCTCGTCATATTCAATGAAACTTACGCCCTTGAGAAAAGTTTGAACTGAGAGCCCGCTTGAATGACATGCGCAACCACCAGTAGGTAGAACATGGTTTGAACCAGCAGAATAATCTCCTAAGGAAACTGGTGTGAATCGACCAATAAATACTGCACCAGCATTTCTAATTTGCTTCGAGACTTGCTTTGAATTAACTGTTTGAATCTCAAGGTGCTCGGCCGCATAAGCATTTGCTACATCAACGCCTTGGTCGATCGAATCAACAAGCACAATTGCTGATTGCTTTCCGGAGAGCGCTCTTCGAATTCGCTCTTCATGCTTAGTCTTTGAAACTTTTATACCTAATTCCACCTGCACCGCTTCAGCCAATTTTGGTGAATCTGTAATCAAAATTGCCGCTGCAATAACATCGTGTTCAGCCTGACTTATTAAATCCGCAGCGACTTCATTGGCATTAGCGCTCTGATCGGCAATTATCGCGACTTCAGTAGGTCCCGCTTCTGAATCAATTCCGACTAAGCCACGCAATGCTCGTTTAGCAGCAGCCACATAAATATTTCCAGGCCCGGTAACTACATCAACGCTTTCGCAAACACCTTCGACTCCATATGCAAACATCGCGATAGCTTGCGCTCCTCCGATTGCATAAACCTCGGTAATACCAAGCAGCGCACATGTGGCAAGAATTGTTCGGTTGGGAAGGCCACCATTTTCGATTTGTGGTGGTGAAGCAACAGCGATGCTGGCGACTTTAGCGATTTGAGCCGGAACTACATTCATGATTACTGAACTTGGATATACCGCTCGACCGCCTGGAACATAAAGCCCAACCCGATCTACCGGTATTTGTTTATGAGTGACTTCTCCACCTGCAACAACTTGCGTAAATATCTCACTTCTTAATTGATCAGTGTGAGCTTTTGTAACTCTGCGAATTGCCTCTTCTAGCGCTAGCCTGACATCAGAATCTAGCGAATCGAGTGCAGATTTAATTTCAGTTATCGGAACTCGGATTGATTTTGGACGAACACCGTCAAACTTCATGCATAAATCTAAGAGTGTAGATTCTGAACCACTCTTAACGCTCTGCAGAATCGGATCGATACTTATTAGCGCCGCTTCGATATCTAGTTCTGCGCGAGGCAATTCTGTTCGGTATCCCAATTTCGATAAAGATCGCCCACGAAAATCAACAGTTCTAATGGCAGTGGGATTCACTCGCCAATTCTAATCTAAACCAGACAGTCGGGGCCGAGAATTGCCTTGAGGTCAGCGCTCAAACTTGGCGATGCGGTAACTCTCAAATCATCGCCGATTTTCATAACCAGGCTCTTGCGACCATCATCGAGTTTGAGATGGACTTCTCGTTTTCCGGGATGAGACCTGAGAATTTCTTTTATTCGGTCTACAACTGGTGGCGTGCAGCGAACCGTATCCATAGAAATTATTAGCGGTCCGGTTGGAGCAAGCGAGATATCGGGTGTAGATAAATCTAGAGCCATAATCTTGACCTGCTCTTCGCGCTTATCTACTCGTCCCCGAATTATCACGATTCGATCTTCCATGAGATTCATAGAATGTTGAGTATAGGAATTCGAGAAGAACATAACATCTACTGCGCCCTCGAGATCTTCGATAGTAACAATCGCCCACGAATCTCCACGTCTTGAAACCTTACGTTGAATCTGGGTGATTAATCCACCAATTGTGACGATCTGTTCGTGGCCAATTGATTCATCATTTACCTGGCTGATTGGCATATCTGTTGAAGAACGAAGTAAGTGCTCTACCCCTAATAGCGGATGATCCGAAACATAAAGTCCGAGCATCTCCCGTTCGTAACTCAGTAGCAGCGCTTTCTCCCACTCTTGATTTGGAATGTCAATCTCTACATTTGTAATTGAAGGAGATTGCGAAGACATCCCACTGCCGAATAGATCAAATTGTCCGATTGACTCAGCTCGCTTTGCCTCCATGACTGAATCAATTGCCTCGAGATAAATCAGCGTCAAACCCTTGCGAGGGTGGTTTAGCGAATCAAAAGCGCCACCTTTGATCAAAGATTCAATGGTCTTCTTATTGCAAACATTTGCGTCGACCTTGGTTAAGAAATCTCCGAAGGATTCGTAGCGACCAGAAGCTTCGCGATTTGCAACAATTGAAGCAACGACATTTTCCCCGACATTTCGGATGGCTGTTAACCCGAATCGAATGTCATTGCCCAGTGGTGTGTAATCAGATTGAGATTCATTTACATCCGGTGGCAATACTTTAATTCCCATCCGACGGCATTCATTCAAATAGAGAGCGCTCTTATCTTTATCATCTCTGACCGAAGTAAGAAGTGCGGCCATATATTCGGTTGGATAGTTTGCCTTCAAATATCCAGTCCAATACGAGACCATCCCATATCCTGCGCTATGTGCCCGGTTAAATGCGTAGTCCGAGAATGGAATAAGCGTTTCCCATAATTTATCGATGGCCGATTTCGAGAATCCGTTATCAGTCATACCCTTCTCAAAATTTACATACTCCTTATCAAGGATGTCCTTGTTCTTCTTACCCATCGCTTTTCGCAGAAGATCCGCGCGACCAAGACTAAATCCAGCAACCTTCTGTGCAATCGCCATAACCTGCTCTTGATAAACAATAAGCCCGTAGGTATCCCCCAATATTTCAGAGAGTGCATCCACTAATTCAGGATGAATCGGAACAACTACCTGTCTTTTATTTTTGCGATCTGCGTAATCATTGTGTGCATTTACGCCCATCGGACCGGGGCGATATAGAGCAATAACTGCAGATATATCTTCGAAAGAATCCGGATTCATCTGTCGAAGCAGGGCTCGCATAGGCCCACCGTCGAGCTGGAATACCCCGAGTGTTTCACCGCGTCCAAGTAATTGATATGTCTTTGTGTCATCAAGAGTTAGCGTTGCAAGATCTAAATCAATTCCCTTATTTGCCTTTATATTTAATAAACAATCATCTAAGACTGAGAGATTTCGCAGTCCCAGAAAATCCATCTTCAACAGACCGATAGATTCACACGCGCCCATATCGAATTGCGTAATTATTGCGCCATCTGCTTCGCGACGATGAATTGGAATCACATCTAACAGAGGTTCTTTACTTAGAATCACGCCTGCAGCATGAACACCCCACTGGCGCTTCAAACCCTCTAGTCCACGAGCAGTATCAACGATTCGCTTTGAATCTGGATCTAAATCATATAAAGATCTGAATTCTCCGGCTTCACCATAGCGTTCATTCGTTGTATCGAATACTCCAGCAAGTGAAATATCTTTACCCATAACAGATGGTGGCAACGCTTTAGTTAATTTGTCGCCGATTGCATATGGATAACCAAGAACTCTGGTCGAATCCTTTAGAGCTTGCTTCGATTTAATTGTGCCGTAAGTAATGATTTGTGCAACCCGATCTTCACCATACTTCTGGGTGGCGTACGCAATCATTTCGGAGCGTCTTCTTTCATCGAAATCCAAATCAATATCTGGCATCGAAATACGTTCTGGATTTAGAAAACGCTCAAAGAGAAGTCCGTGCTTGATCGGATCTAGCGCTGTGATGCCAAGCGCATAAGAAACCAGCGAACCAGCCGCTGAACCGCGACCTGGACCAACTCGAATGCCAACACTTCTAGCATGCGAACATAAGTCAGATACAACTAAGAAGTATCCAGGAAAACCCATCTTGATCATTACATCTAATTCATAATTTAAACGTTCTTGATATGCGGCATCCACCTTGCCATCTAATCTTGCAAGCAAACCCTTGTTCGCCTCTTTGCGCAACCAAGAATCTTCGGTCTCGCCAGCTGGGACTGAATACTGTGGCAAAAGATTTTCATTTTCGCGCATCTTTATATTGCAGCGCTCGGCTACAAGCAATGTGTTGTCGCAGGACTCGGGAATTTCAGAAAAGAGTTTTCGCATCTCGGCAGCACTCTTTAAATAGAACTCGTTATTATCAAATTTGAATCGCTTAGGATCTGCAAGCGTTGAGCCCGACTGAACGCAGAGCAGCGCCTCATGAGAAGCAGCATCCGCATGATGCGTATAGTGCAAATCATTTGTTGCAAGTAATGGCAATCCAAGTTCTTTGCCAAGTTTTAGTAAATCTGATTTAACTCTGGTTTCAATATCTATTCCGTGATCCATAACTTCCAGATAAAAATTCTCGGCACCGAAGATATCCCGAAATTCACTTGCGGCGGCTATCGCCTCTTTATATGCACCCATGCGAAGCCGAGTCTGAATTTCTCCACCAGGACAGCCTGTTGTTGCAATTAGGCCACTTGCATATTTTGAAAGTAAATCTCGATCCATTCGTGGTTTGTAGTAATAACCTTCAAGGGAGGCGAGCGAGGAGAGTTTAAAAAGATTAGAAAGCCCAACGTTGTTCTCCGCAAGAATTGTCATATGGGTATATGCGCCACCGCCCGAGACATCATCTTCGCCGCCTTCGGCCCACTTAACGCGCCTCTTTTCAAATCTTGATTCTGGAGCTACATAAGCTTCGATCCCAATGATTGGTTTTACGCCTGCAGCATTCGCCTTCTTGTTAAATTCATAGGCGCCGAAAACATTTCCATGATCCGTAATCGCAATTGCTGGCATTCCCTCTTTTGCAACTTGCGAAACTAATTCATCAACCCGAGCAGCTCCATCGAGCATCGAATACTCGGTATGAACATGTAGGTGGACGAAGCCTGGATCTGCGGACATTTGGGTGAGATTACTACTGCGCTTCAGGGAGTTGGCCCTTGGCCAATATTTCTAGGCAGCGTGTCAGGTCTGGTGGATATTCCGAGAAGAAAGCAATCTCAGAGCCCGAGGATGGGTGAATAAATTTCAACTCGCGGGCGTGAAGCCAAGGGCGAACAATTTCTAGGCGTTCTGCAATTGTGTGGTCTGCTCCGTAAGTCATGTCGCCAACCAATGGATGGCGAAGCGCTGAAAAGTGAACTCGAATCTGATGTGTGCGACCAGTCTCTAACTCAATCTCCAACAACGATACTGCTGGAAAGAATTCAAGTGCTTTGTAATGCGTAATGCTTGGTTTTCCATCTGCAACTACTGCAAATCGATAATCTTCTCTTGGATGGCGATCGATCGGCGCATCAATTGTTCCTTCAGTTGGATCCATATGACCTTGAACTAATGCGTGATAAACCTTAGTTACAGTTCGGTCGCGAAATTGCTGCTTCAAATTACTGTAAGAATTTTCATTCTTTGCAATCACCATCAGACCAGTAGTTCCAACATCTAATCGGTGAACAACTCCTTGGCGTTCAGCAGCTCCACTTGTAGACACTTGATATCCAGCTGCTACTACGCCACCAATCACGGTTGCACCACGCCAACCAGGACTTGGATGGGCTGCTACTCCAGCTGGTTTATCTACAACGATTACATCAGTGTCGTCATATACAACTTTGAAATTTTCGATTGGTGTCGGCGTCAATACTGGTTCACCGAGTATTGCAGGCATCTTAATTTCTAAATAATCATCGGTATTTACCCGATCCGATTTTGTAAGTGGCTTTCCCTTACGCGTTACTTCATTGTTCTCAATCAAGGTAACAACTGTTGATCGAGAGAGCCCCAAAAGTCTTGAGAGCGCAGCGTCTACCCGTTCTTGATGCAAACCCTCAGGTATTGAGACAAATCGAACTTCCCGTTCAATCTTATTCTCACTCACTTAGGCACCGATCTCGAAGGAATCTGGGCCCAGATAAGCCAGACAATAGTTGCTGCGCCAATAACGATTGAACTATCAGCAATATTAAAAGTTGGCCAATATGGCAGAGAGATCCAATCCACGACTGGACCCTGAAGTCCTCCAGGGTTTCGGAATATCCGATCAGTAAGGTTTCCAAAAATTCCACCCAAGACCAAGCCAAGTCCAATCGCCCACTTGCTTGAGTCAATTCGAGATGTGAAATAAAGAATTCCAGCCGCAACGATCATTGCAAAAACTGATAGAAAAAGCGTTTTGCTTGTGGCCAAACTGAAAGCTGCGCCGGTGTTGAAGAACAGTTCAAATTTGACGAAGTCACCAATAATTTTAATTGGGCCGTCCGATAAAAACTCAACTGCTGCAAATTTCGTCAAGTAATCTGCGAGGAAAACTAGGAAAGCTGTCACTGCCAACTTTCGCCGGACAACTACATTCAGCGTCGTTCCTCTTTTTGTTTACATGACATACAAAGCGTGGCACGTGGAAATACTTGGAGTCGAGCCTTGCCAATAGAATTTTCACACTCTTCACAACGGCCGTAAGTTTTGTTGTCTATTCTTTCTAAAGCTCGCTCAGTTTGAATGACCATATCCCTGGCGTTATAGACAAGTGACATCTCGTGTTCGCGTTCGAAAGTTTTTGTTCCAGCATCTGCCTGATCATCGCCGGCTCCCATGCCTTCAGCGTTGATTAAATCTTCCATTCCACTTTCAACTTCTGCAAGTTCAGCGCGAAGTCTAATTAAATCCTTGGAAAGTTCGCTGCGCATTGATTTTAATTCGGTGGCGGTCCAATTTTCGATGCCATCAGAAATGATTAGTGGCGCCGGAGCGCTCTTGATTGGCTTAAGACCAACACCCTTTTTGATTGATTTATTTGGGCGTGGAGGTGGCAACATTGTTAAGCGACGCTCTTCGACCAATACCTCCGCCACTGCAACTTCGTTCGGAGTAACCGTAATAGTTGTTGAGTTTCCTTTTGTTGTGCTCTGAAGCTTCGCTGGAAAAGGCTTACCAACAACCTTTTTTGCACTCTTTGCGAGTGAAGGTTTTACGATGTTTGGGGAACGCTTTGCTGGGGCTGCTTTCTTCGCAGGGACTTTCTTGGCGACGGCTTTTTTAGCGGGCGCTTTTTTAGCAGGTGCCTTCTTGGCTACCTTTTTAACAGCCTTCTTTGCTGGCGCCTTCTTGGTTGCTTTCTTAGCCACTTTTTTTGCTGCTGTTTTCTTTGGCACCGTTCCACCAGTCTGTTGTAAATCAATTGAATTTGCGAGATTTTGACACGCAAGGCGGACAGATTAGAACCTTAGGTGCTTAAACACCAACTTCGCCGCGCTAGAATTCCCCCTGACTCGGCAACAGGGCACAGATGAGGCCATCACCTCGGAGCCTGCAAGAAGAGCTGAATATGGAAGTATCGATATTCGGGGTAGAACTAGCGCTGAGTTGTATTGCAAAAAGTGGTGCGATTATTTCGCACAAGGCGGGTGGTACCGCGGTGGATTTCACACCGTCCCTCCAAGTTAACTAGCGGACAAGTGTTTGCTGGAATTAATTTGAGAGGCGCTACCTTTAATGTCAACGATTAAGTCACTCGCACCGCAGATAGATCTGCCTGCAGTTGAACATCAAATCCTCTCATTCTGGGAAACTCAAGAGATTTTCAAGAAAACAATTACCGCGCGCGATGGCCAACCAAATTGGACCTTCTACGAGGGTCCCCCAACTGCAAATGGAAAACCCGGAACCCACCACATTGAAGCTCGAGTATTTAAGGATTTATTTCCGCGCTATCAAACCATGAAAGGCAACCAAGTAATCCGCAAAGCTGGTTGGGATTGTCATGGCCTGCCAGTTGAGATTGCAGTTGAGAAACAACTTGGCTTTAGCGGCAAGGGCGATATTGAAAAATATGGAATCGCGAAATTCAATGAGCAGTGCCGAATCTCAGTTCAGGAACATGTTGGTGAATTTACATCGATGACACGTCGGATGGGATTCTGGGTGGATTTTGATGAAGCGTATTGGACGATGTCTAGTGAATATGTAGAGAGCGTTTGGTGGTCGCTTCAACAAATCTGGAAGAAGGGTCTACTTGTTCAAGATTATCGAGTTGCCCCATATTGCCCCCGTTGTGGAACCGGACTTTCAGATCACGAGCTTTCCCAAGGTTATGAAACTATTAAAGACCAATCTGTTTATGTTCGCTTCCCTGCAACTTCCGGGAAATTAGCTGAACTTAAAGCAAGTCTTCTAGTTTGGACTACAACTCCTTGGACGCTAGTTTCAAATACTGCAGTTGCGGTAAATCCCAAGATTGAATATCAAGTTATTGAGATAACGAATGACGAGAAGATTGAAAGATTAGTAGTCGCGAGCAATCTGGCCGCAGTCCTTGGTGATGAGCGCAAAGTTATTGCCACCTTTACTGGCGTTGAATTGGAACATACAAAATATGCACCACCTTTGGATCTGGTTGAGATTGCTGATGCGCACTACATTGTCTTGGCTGATTACGTAACCGTTGAAGATGGAACCGGTCTGGTCCACCAATCCCCTGCATTCGGCGCTGACGACTTTGCGGTCTGTCGTAAATATGGCCTTCCAGTAATTAACCCAATTGCAGCTGATGGACATTTCCTGCCAGATCTCAAAATAGTTGGTGGAGTGTTTTTCAAGGATGCCGATAAATTATTAATTAAAGAGCTTAAAACTAAGGGACTCCTGTTCAAGCAACAGCAATATGAGCACTCCTACCCACATTGTTGGCGCTGCCATACTGCCCTGATGTATTACGCGCAACCATCTTGGTATATCCGAACAACCGAGATTAAAGCTGCGCTGCTTCGAGAGAATGCAAATACCGATTGGCACCCAGAAACCATTAAAACTGGCCGCTACGGCGATTGGTTAAATAACAATATTGACTGGGCAATTTCTAGAAATCGCTATTGGGGAACTCCGCTACCTATTTGGCGCTGTGAGAATAAACATGAAATTTGCATCGGCTCCCTTGCCGAACTCGGAGAATTAGCAGGAGCTGATTTATCGAAATCTGATCCACACCGTCCCTTTGTTGATGACATTACATTTAACTGCGCAGAGTGTGATCTGAAGATGTTTCGCACTCCTGAAGTTATCGATTGCTGGTTTGACTCTGGCGCGATGCCCTTCGCACAATGGGGTTACCCGCACAAAGAGGGATCTGTCGAGAGATTTAAAGCCTCTTACCCAGCAGATTTCATCTGTGAAGCTATCGATCAAACCAGAGGTTGGTTTTACACCTTGATGACTATCGGAACCTTGGTCTTTGATAAAAGTTCATATAAGACTGTTCTATGTCTTGGCCATATCTTGGATAAAGATGGTCGCAAAATGAGTAAACACCTAGGCAATGTTCTAGAACCTATGCCGCTAATGGATCAGCACGGAGCCGACGCGGTTCGCTGGTACATGTTGGCCGCAGGATCACCATGGAGTGCGCGCCGAGTAGGACACGAAGCAATTACGGATGTTGTCAGAAAAACGCTTCTTACCTACTGGAATACCGTCTCCTTCTTTACTTTGTATGCCAAAGCATCTGATTTCAAATTAACTGGACTTTCTCAAACTTCTTCAACAATGGACCGATGGATTCTCTCTGAACTCAACCACTTAATCACAAAGGTTGATGAGGCCTACGAGAATTATGATTCCCAAACTGCCGGAACAATTATCGGACAGTTCATTGATGACCTTTCAAATTGGTATGTCCGCAGATCTCGTCGCAAATTTTGGGATGGCGAGAGCGAGGCGCTAAATACCCTTTACCACTGCCTGAAAGAGTTGACGAAGCTCATGGCCCCGATGGTTCCCTTCATTACTGAACATGTCTGGCAGGAAATGATTCGTAATCTCGAGCCAAGTGAATTCGAATCTGTTCACCTAACTAATTTTCCGGTTAGTGATGCTTCAAAGATAGATGAAAAGCTTTCAAAGTCTGTTCGTCTATCTCGCAGACTTGTTGAATTAGGTCGTGCTGCCCGCGCTGAATCAAAGGTAAAAATTCGCCAACCTCTGGCTCGGGCTCTTGTTGCCGCAAATGGGTGGGATGAAATGGACGGCGAAATTCGCTCCCATATTTCCGATGAACTAAATGTGCAGAGTTTGGATGAAATCTCTTCCGCCGGCGCAGATTTGGTCAGCATCTCCGTCAAAGCGAATTTCCGGACTATTGGTGCAAAATTTGGCGGCGATGTTCAAGCAATTGCCAAGGCAATTTCAACACTTGATCATGGCTCGCTTGTTGCTGAAATTCGAAGTTCTGGATCGATTGAAATCCAATTCGAAGGTTCCAGCACTGCTCGTATTGATATTGAGGACCTAGTAATTACTGAGACTCCAAAAGCTGGTTGGTCGGTAGAAAGTCACAATGGCGAGAGCGTTGCACTTGATCTCGCACTTACCCCAGCCCTGATCGAAGCAGGAATTGTTCGTGAAGTAATTCGAGCAATCCAGGAAGAGCGCAAGCAATCTGGTTTTGAAATAAGTGACCGAATTTCTGTGAACTGGGCAGCAAATCCTGAAGTCACTGCTGCGATTCTGAAAAACCTTGCAGAAATTGGCGATGAAACTTTGGCTACCAAATTCGAAAACGTTCCAGCTAAAACCGAAACTAGTAACGAACTAGGGCTGTGGCTGGAGCTAATTAAGAATTAAAGACTTGCAGCAACACTTGAAAGCACGCTTGAAAGAAGTTGTGCTCCAAGGAAGATCACGATGAAAGATAAATCCAGCGAGACCGGACCCAAGCGCAGTGGTGGAACAAAGCGACGAACAAAGTTCACTGCTGGATCCGTTATTGAAAAGATGAATTCTGCAACCGCTAACAAGATTCCCTTAGGGCGCCAATTCGGAGCAAAGATTCTTGCGTAATCTAAAATCAATCTTCCCACTAGCGCCAAAATAAAAATATTTAGGGCAGTGTCAAGTATGCTAAAAAGCAGACTCATCTAAAAATCAACTCTGATTGAAGAAACTAGCCTGTGCAGCTGCAGTTTTATCTTCGTTACTGACTTTTACATTTGGTGGAGTTAAAAGAAAAACCTTTGAAGTTACTCTTTCAATACTTCCATAATGACCAAAAACTAAACCTGATGCGAAGTCAATCATTCGCTTGCGCTCTGACTCTTCCATGTCGCTTAGATTCATGATTACTGGTTGACCAACACGATAGTGCTCGCCAATTGCACGAACATCGCTATACATGCGTGGGTGCAAAGTAACTATGTGATCGACAACTACATTTGGTTGAGCAACTGGAGTTGCGGCGCGAGTTGGTGCGCTACGAAGATATGTTGGGCTCGCAGTTTCGGCCGGTGCTGCACTTCGCAGAGGTCGACTAAAACGAGATTCACCCTGGTTTGCTACCGGAGTAGATTGATCGACTTCTTCATCATCAACTAGTCCGAGAAAGTTCGCTGCTTTTCTAAATGCATTAGCCATGGGATAAGCCTAAGTTAAGGTCTAGCGAACTCCGAGTATTTGGCTACCAATTCGAATATGTGTCGCTCCCTGGGAAATTGCCGCCTCGAAATCATTGCTCATTCCAGCCGAGATTTCCCAGGCTTCTGGATGGACTTTAACTAGCTGGCCGGAAAGCTCTTTCAATCGTTGGAATGCAACTGCGGGATCTTCGCCAAGTGGGGCCACAGCCATTAAGCCGCGAACATTCAGATGTGGAAAGACTGAGACCTCATCCAGAAATTCTGGAATCAATATGGGTAATACTCCCCCACGATTTGGCAGATTATCTAGAGATACTTGAACGAAAATATCTTTCTTTGAATCTGAAGAAACTAACGAATCTAGCTTTCTTGCATGCGCTAAATCATCTATCGAATGTAGAACATCAGCCCAATTTGCGATTGATTTCAATTTGTTACTCTGGATTTGTCCTTGAAAATGCCATCTGCAATCATCAGGTAATTCAGTTGATTTAAGTGAGGCCTCTTGATCGCGATTCTCCCCAAAGTCCCGAACCCCTAATTCGTAGAGAATTTTCACATCACTTGCCGGGAAGGTCTTGGTCACCACAATCAGAGTGATGTCACTTGCGCTTCTGCCCGAACCCTGCGCGGCAACAGCAATTCGCGTTCTTACGGAATCTAGGTTTTCGGTCAATTCTTCAAGGCGGGTTTTCATAGGACTATCACTCCAGCGTTTCTGCCTGTGATTCCATCACGACGATAGGAGAAATAATTTGGATCGTGCACCGTGCAAATTCCGAGATCGGTTACCTTGACCTTATTTGCTTGTAGTTGTCCAATAGCTGCTCTCTTTAGGTCGAGACAATGTGTTTCGCTATTTGTTGCAAGGTTTGGCTCGCGAGCAATCGCATCTAAATACATCTCCAAATCCACCTCGAAGCATTTTTCGCAGATTGCTGGCCCGATAGTCGCCACTAATTCACTATCGCTTATCGAACGAATTCTTTCAATAGTCTTGGCGATAACCCCATTTAGAATTCCTTTTCGACCAGCATGAATTGCCCCCACTATGTCTTTACCCTTAATAAGAATCGGAAGACAGTCGGCGCTTAGGACTGCAAGCGGGAGGCCTTTTTTTCGAGTAATTAAAGCATCAGCGGTAATTGCTGAATCTAAATTCTCGTCAACTTCAACAACTTCATTGCCATGAACCTGATTCATAAATTTTGGCTCACCTTGGCTTAATAAACCCTGAAGAATTCTCCGATTGTTTTCGACGCTTTCCGAGACATCTCCAACCTGGTCCCCCAAGTTGAGGGAATCAAATTGGCCGACCGAAGTTCCGCCAAGTCGCGCAGTAAATAACATTTGCGCCATTTTGCGCTCCTAGAAAATTGTGGAGTTACTTCATGAAATCTGGGATGTCGATATCATCTTCTGATACCAAATCCTCAAAGGTAATCCGCTTTCGCGGACTGTTTCCAGTAGAGATTGCAACAGTTGGAACGTCTAGCGCTACCGCCAATGGATCATTTGAAGCTATTGGGTCAGCATTCCCAGAGAGTGAAGCTGCATCAATTACTGGAACTGAAACTCGCTTTGGCAATCCACCGTCAAATCCAGCAGCAATGACGGTTACGCGAACTTCATCACCTAAAGCATCATCAATTACGGTTCCGAAAATAATGTTGGCATCCGGATGCGCAGATTGCGCAACTAATTCTGCCGCTTCGCTTAATTCAAATAGCCCGATATCAGAACCACCCGCGATAGAGAGTAGAACACCATGTGCACCATCTATTGAAGCTTCAAGTAGCGGACTTGAAATTGCGAGTTCGGCCGCGCGAGTAGCACGTGCTTCACCTCTTGCGGAGCCGATACCCATTAGCGCTGAACCAGCACCAGACATAACGCTCTTAACATCTGCAAAGTCCAGGTTGATAAGTCCTGGTGTAGTTATCAAATCAGTTATTCCTTGAACGCCAGATAACAGAACTTGATCAGCACTTCTAAATGCTTCAAGTTGACTAATTGAGCGATCTGAAATCGCAAGCAAGCGATCATTAGGAATCACAATTAAAGTATCAACTTCTTCGCGCAACAACGCGATTCCTTCATCTGCTTGCGCAGTACGTCGCTTACCTTCAAAGGTGAATGGTTTAGTAACTACACCAACCGTTAGCGCACCTAAATCTTTCGCAATTTTTGCAACTATTGGTGCACCGCCAGTTCCTGTGCCACCACCTTCACCTGCAGTTACGAAAACCATATCCGCACCGCGTAACATTTCTTCAATCTCTTCTGTGTGATCAACTGCAGCTTGTCTTCCAATTTCAGGAGCAGCACCAGCTCCAAGACCGCGAGTTAACTTTCTTCCAATATCTAATTTCACATGAGCATCACTCATTATTAATTGTTGTGAATCAGTATTGATTGCAATGAACTCAACACCTTTTAATCCAGCTTCAATCATTCGATTGATTGCATTAACACCGCCGCCACCAACACCGACAACTTTGATGACCGCTAAATAGTTCTGTGGTGTAGCCACAATCCGCCTCTTTCTGAACCCTAAATCTCTACTTGAGATTTATGTGATGCTTGTTAAGTGGTAAAACTATGCGTGTTGGCACTCGCAAGCAACGACCGACACGAATTAAAAAAATTTAAATCTAAGAGGAGATTCTTAAGTATTTATTTAACTACCGGCGCATTAGCAACAGATAAATCAACGTAGGTAATTTTCTTATTCTCGGGTAGGTCCAATAAACCCTTTAATACATTGCTTTTAACGATGATCTCTTCTGACGAATTCGAACTACCCCAGTTGATTCGCAGGGCCGGCTTTCTTAGTTCGGTGGCCATTATGACCTCGCCCTTTTTTGTAATCTCTAAATTCTCCAAACCAGGGATTAAGTCGGCCGGCAGATTAGCTACAAAACCAGCGACAATTCTTCGTTGTGCAATGAGGTTCTGGCCATTTGTGATTAGTGAAATTGTTGCTAAATTCGTGAAGCTCTGTGGGCTCGAAAAGTCAGTTCCATCGCTTGCTAAATAACGAGGGTTATCCGAGTTAACGCCTGGAATTTTAAAGATTGCTATCGGGATTTTCGGTGTAACCAAAACTTCGACTTCTCTGGTCCACCAATTTCTTGCGACCTTGGCAGCTTTGACCCACTCTAAATCTGAAATTAGATTCTCTTCATGCTTGGGATTTACTCTTGCCAAAGGCTCACCAAGAACTAAATTTGATTCTCCGGCCAAGAGTTGGCCCAAGATCAAACCTTCTTGGTTGGTTCCTTTAATTTCTACTGTCTGGATAGTTATCAAAGATGACCAACCCAGAACATAAATCAAAGCGCCAAAGATCGTGACCACAAAAAATGTGATGCCGATTCGATTAAGCCTACGGTGCAATTTTTTCCTCTGGTTTTTCTTCTAACGTCTGCAAAATAAGTGGAACTAATAAGTTCACATCGCCTGCGCCTAATGTGATGATCAAATCTCCAGTCTTTGCTTCGTTGACAGCAGATGAGACCACATCAATCATTGATGGCTCGAAAGTGACTTTATCTGAGGCCATGGAATTCGCAATCAGAATTGATGAGACCCCAGGAATTGGTGGCTCGCTAGCGGCATAAATCTCTAGCAAGTAAACCCGATCGGCAATTGCTAGGACCTCAGCGAATTCTTCGACGAACATGGCAGTGCGGGAATAACGGTGTGGCTGAAAAATTGCTATCACCCGACCTGATTGCGCAAAGCGCTTTGCGGTTTCTAGGGTCACTCGCACTTCAGTTGGATGATGGCCATAATCGTCAATTACGGTGACACCGTTGACGCTGCCTCGATTTTCAAATCTGCGTTTGGCCCCACTGAATTTGTTTAAGCCAGACAGCAATTCTGCTACTGGTGCTCCTAATTTGATACCTACGGCCAGAGCAGCTGTTGCATTTTCGATGTTGTGATTACCTGGAATAGTTAGAGAAAGTTCACCTAAAACTTTGCCTAATTTGGTAACTCTTGCATGACTTTGTGTTGGTTGCAGTGAGATATGTGAAATCGAGAAATCTGCGCTATCTCCATAAGTGATTATTTCAATGTCATTTCTCTTGATCTGGGCCAGCAGGTTTACGACTCCTGGACTATCGATTCCGGCGACCAGAAACCCACCTGGTTGGATTGACCCAACGAAATCAATAAATATTCTATTTACAGCTTCAATGTCTGGAAAATTATCAACATGATCTAGCTCTATGTTTGTGATGATTGCGCCAAATGGCTTATACGCCAGAAAGGAGCCATCTGATTCATCCGCCTCAGCAATGAAGATGTCGCCAGATCCTAAATGCGCATTTGTCCCACCACGATTAATCATTCCGCCAATTGCAAAAGAAGGATCTAAACCAGCCTGCTGCAAAGCGACAGTCAGCATCGAAGTTGTGGTGGTCTTGCCGTGGGTTCCTGCAACGGCTACTGATTTCGACTCAGACATAAGAAGCGCTAAAGCTTGGGCGCGGGTCAAAATAGTTAAGCCCTTGGTTTTTGCAGCAATGATTTCGGGGTTTGCTTGGTCGATTGCACTTGAAACAACCAATATTTCTGCGCCCCCGATATTGCTAGCTTCATGACCGATAAATACTTGCGCGCCTAATGTTTTTAGCGCCGAGAGCACCGTCGAATCTTTAGCGTCAGAACCTGAAACATTAGCGCCTTGGGCCAGCGCTATCCTTGCAATCCCGCTCATACCCGCACCACCAAGACCGATGAAGTGAATTCGTTTAGCAAGAAATTCCGTGAGATTCATTCTCTACTTTCCTGACACTTTCTGAAGAATTCTACTTCCAATTAATTCTGCCGCTCGTGACTTAGCACCTGCAACTCTTTTAATATTCCAGTTATCGGCGGCAAGGGCTAGCGATTCAATATTTGAAAGGAGCCATTCGGAAGTAAATTCTGAGTTTAAACAAATCCTGGCTGCACCCTTATCAACTAAATCTTGGGCATTCGCAACTTGCTCGCCATTGCCGATTGGTAGCGGAACTATCAGGGCGTAAGAGTTTGCGGCATCAAGTTCTGCGCACGTTACAGCGCCTCCCCTAGAGATAACTAAATCACTGGCGATATACATATCTGCCATATTCGTAATGTATGAGAGCGGCACATATCCTGGTACGGACTCTGGCAATTTATTGTTCTGTCCAACTGCATGAATGACATTAAAACCAGCGCTTAAAAGTTCAGGAAGCGCTTTTGCAACAACCGCATTTATTGATTGTGCTCCGAGAGATCCGCCGAAGATAAAGATTGTCCGGTTGCTTCGATCAAGTTCAAGTTTGCGATAAGTGGCATCCCACCTAGCCGAACGTTCAGATTTACTTAGACTTGAAATCTCAAAGATTTCTTCACGTATTGGCATTCCTGCCAAAATAGCCGAGGCCCACTTTCCGCCAAACTTGGAAGTGCTGGCAAAAGCTGTAAAGGTAAGTTCTGCGAAGTTGATCCCCAGCTTATTTGCCCACCCAGGGATTGCATTCGCCTCATGAATAACTATCGGAACCCGGTTCAATTTCGCAGCTATGTAACAAGGAGCGCTGACATACCCACCGAATCCGATAAGCAGATCTGCACTTCTTACAATTCTCAACGATTGAAGAATTGAGATTATAAATTTATAGGGCCAGAGAAGCGAAGAAAGGTTAAATCTTCTGGGGAGTGGAGCTTTTGTAACTAGATGGAGCTTTAGTCCGGCTGCAGGAACGAGATCCATTTCAATTCCACTTTTGGTTCCAACAAATTCGCAGGATATATCTTCACTATTTTCTAGCAACCAATCTGCCACTGCTAACGCTGGTTCAACGTGACCAGCAGTTCCACCACCAACTAGAAGAATTCGCTGCATTACTTCACCGACTTGCGGGCAAGCCGAGCTGCTTTAAAATCAGGTTCTCTGCGAGCGACATTTAAAACAAATGCAATTGCTAAGCAATTAGCCACTAATGAGGAGCCACCGTATGAGATAAATGGAAGCGTAACTCCGATTACCGGAATAATCCCAACAACAGTCATCAAATTAACTAGTACTTGCAGAATAATCCAGCAACCAATACCTGTAACAACATACTTTTGAAAGAGATCTTTAGTAGTTATTGCAACTCTGAAGATTGCATAAATTAAGGTCGCGAAGAGGAAAACCACAGTAAGAGTTCCGAGAAGTCCTAGCTCTTCGCCGATTACTGAAAAGATAAAGTCAGTGTGCGCTTCAGCAAGGTTCGCCCACTTCTGTTTACTCGCTCCAATTCCGGCTCCGAATAACCCGCCACTGGCCAAACTCATCAGACTATGTGCGGGCTGCCAACCAGCCATTTTGTATACCTCTGGTGCAAAAGGATCAATGACAGCGGTAAATCTACGTAGCCGCGCTGGATTGGTAAAGGCTAGAGCCAGACCTACGAGTGCAAATACTCCTGTTATTGAGAAGAGAACTTTTACATTAACTCCAGAAATAAAAAGCATTCCGAAGACTATTCCAGCAACAATTATTGCAGTTCCCAAATCTCGGCCAAGAAGAATCAGAAATAAGAAGCCCAAAGTTCCGATCGATACCATTCCAATAGCGTTCGATTGAAGGCCCTTGGCCTTGCGCTCGAGATGTTTTCTAAGCTGAAGTGCGCAGTAAAGAATGAGTGCGAGCTTTGCAAACTCACTTGGCTGCAGAGTGAATGGTCCAAGTGGAATCCAATTTCGGTTTCCGTTGATTGTCTCTCCAAAAACAATAGGTAGAACGAGTGCAACTGCACCTATAGGCAATGCCAAGCGAGCCAGGCTCTCCCAATGAGATAGCTTCATTCGCATCGCAATAAATGAGAGGCAGATGCCAACAACCAGAAATAGAAGCTGCTTTAGAAAAATTGCAAAGGTGTTGCCGCTTTCAGAGAGCGAAGTTACTGAAGATGCAGATAAGACCATTACGAGTCCTAGGCCTGCCAAGGCGCCAGTGCAACCCAGGATTAGCAGATAAGTTGCTGTCGGCTTCGAAAGAAAGTTTGCATATGCCTGACCGCGAACCTGCATCCGCTTTTTCATTTCGCCACCAAGTTAGCTACGGACTGCGAGAATAGATCTCCACGGTGCGAGTATGAAGTGAATTGATCCATGGAAGCGCATGCTGGTGCTAACAGAACGGTGTCCCCTAGCTCTGCAATTTCTCTTGCGCATGTAACTACCTGATCCATTAACTCCTCTGGGCTATCGCTCTTTGACATTCGAAAGATTTTTACATTAGGCGCGTAGCTTTCAAGAGCCTTCGCAATCTGTTCGCCATCTTTGCCGATAATTATTGCTGCTTTAATTCTTGATGCAGTTCTACGCACTAAATCATCCATCTTTGCGCCTTTGGCCAAGCCACCAGCAATCCAAATATTTGAAAGGTGCGAGAGCAATGCGGCTGTTGCAGCATGTGGGTTTGTTGCTTTTGAGTCATTGACCCAAGTGATCCCATCCTTTGATAAAACGGTTTGCAAGCGATGTTTATCTAGCACGAAATTAGAGATACCAGCTTTAACTTTTGGGTGGGCGATTCCGATTGACAGTGCTAATCCGGCAGCTGCCATCGCATTCGAGACATTATGCGGAACCGCTGGTTTTACATCAGTTAGCTCTGCAATTACTTCTGCGGCATCCGTTGAAGAGACAAATGCGCGATCAATCAGAAGGTCTTCCACGAGTCCAATTTCACCTGCTTGTGGTGAATCGAATCCGAAGAAAACTTTACGGCCAGTCCAGCTAGCACCCCTCAAAATTATTTCTGGGTCATTAAGGCTTAACAGAGCAGTCTTGCTCTGAGTCAATAGCTTCATTTTTGCATTTGCATAATCATCAAAGCTTCCATGCCAGTCGATGTGGTCCTGCGCAATATTTAGAATCGCTACTGCTTGATATTGAGGCAATGAACTCCAGCTAATTTGAAAAGAGGAGAGCTCAATAGCCAGGACATCGAATTTGTTTCCACCAGTTAGGGCATCAACAACCGTAGTTCCAACATTGCCGCAAGCAATCCCGGATACCCTGGCCGCAATAAAGATGGATTCCAGCATCTGAATTGTTGTTGTTTTACCATTAGTTCCAGTTACTGCCACCCAAATCTGATCAGGGTTCATTTCGGTCTTTAGGTTCCACGCAAAATCGATCTCACTCAAAACTTCTACACCAGCTGATTGCAAATTTGCTACGACTAGATGATCCTGCCGCCAACCCGGGGAAACAATTGCCAAATCATAAATCGAATAATCACTTATTTCAGCGACCGCATTTAATCCTGGTTGAGTTGTAGCTTTTTCATCAAATATTGTGAAGTTTGCACCCAAGCTAGAAAGGTAATTTGCCAACGACTTTCCCGTAGTCCCACCACCTACGATGAGAATATTTTTGGATTTTATCTCGGCTATATAGGACATTATTGCGAGACAACCCATTGCCCATAAAAGAGGCCTAAGCCAGCTGCAACGCTCATTCCCGCCAAGATCCAGA